>OLNT01000531.1_pt1 | contig 24399 bp, 20 predicted proteins | sample 1672641 | NCBI WGS metagenome assembly OLNT01 (sample SAMEA3136708, study PRJEB25190) | human gut metagenome
GACAAAAGTGCCCGTATGATCACCATGAACTGCTGTCTGTTTGACATGGAACATGTCTTAAAAGGCGGCTTTAAGATGGGCGGTATCCATTACAATGAACCGTCTTCCCTTGATACGGCGTTTGATGTCATCGGAGACATTATCCTTAATACCGCTGCACAGCAGTATGGCGGCTTTACCGTTCCCGAGATCGATAAAGTTTTGGGATACTATGCGGAGAAGAGTTACAAAAGATATACGGACGAGTATATCAAAGAAATGCAGGCTGTCCTCTCTGTGATCGTGCTTCCGGCAAAAACAGTGGAGCGGGCTCATGATTTCGTCATGAAGAGGATCGAGCGTGAATTTCGTCAGGGCTGGCAGGGAATCGAGTATAAGTTAAACACTGTTGGTTCTTCCCGTGGAGATTATCCGTTCGTGACCGTAACGTTCGGACTTGGTGTCAGCCGGTTTGAACGGATGTGCAGTCATGTCATGATGAAGGTCCATGAGGAAGGGCAGGGAGAAGAAGGCTTTAAGATCCCGGTACTGTTCCCGAAATACGTTTTCCTTTATGACAAAAACCTACACTGTAAAGGCGGCGTTAATCATGACATCTATGAAGATGCATTAAGCTGCTCCTCAAAGACTATGTATCCAGACTGGTTAAGCCTTACAGGAGAAGGATATGTCCCGGGTATTTACAAAAAATACGGACGTGTAATCTCCCCAATGGGCTGCAGGGCATTCTTAAGCCCGTGGTATGAAAGGGGAGGTATGAATCCTGCAGATGAAAACGATAAGCCTGTATTTGTAGGCCGTTTTAACGGAGGTGCCATATCCCTTCATCTTCCTATGATACTTGCCAAAGCAAGAGAGGAAAAAAGAGATTTTTATGAGGTGCTGGATTATTATCTTCAGATGATCCGCGGCATACATATCAACACCTATGAATACCTGGCAAAGATGAAAGCGTCCACAAACCCGCTTGCATACTGCGAGGGCGGTTTCTACGGCGGACACCTGAAGCCTGAAGATGAGATCCGTCCGCTTTTGGCGGCAACAACCTTTTCCTTTGGAATCACTGCCTTAAATGAACTCCAGGAGCTGTATAATGGAAAATCTATTGCAGAAGACTCTGATTTCGCTTATGAAGTCATGGTTTATATCAACAGGAAGATTGCGGAGTTTAAGGAAGAGGATCATATCCTCTATGCCATTTATGGAACACCTGCGGAGAGTCTGTGCGGACTCCAGGTGAAACAGTTCCGAGCAAAATACGGGGTAGTCAAAGGGGTTTCCGACCGTGCGTATGTAAGCAACAGTTTCCACTGTCATGTGACGGAGGATATCTCTCCGGTACAGAAACAGGATAAGGAAAAACGCTTCTGGAACCTTTTCAACGGAGGCAAGATCCAGTATGTCCGTTATCCGCTCGACTACAATAAGGAAGCGATAAGATCTCTTGTAAACCGGGCAATGGAAATAGGGTTTTATGAAGGCGTCAACCTTGACCTGTGTTACTGTAATAGCTGCGGATATTCTGCAGTTGAAATGAACGGAACCTGTCCGAAATGTGGTTCCCATGAGATTACCCAGGTGGACCGTATGAACGGATACCTTGGCATTACGAGAAATGCAGATGGTTCCTCCCGTTACAACGATGCAAAACTGGCGGAGATCGCTGAACGAAGATCGATGTGACTGGTTTTAAGAGGCTCGATGGAGCCTCTTTTTTTCGTGTGGGGAGCGGACTTTCCGGTTTTATCATATTATGGTGGAAAATTCAAAAAGGGAGGTTTTCTTATGACAGACTTAGATGTTCAAGTGTACAAAGAGCTTTTGAATGCAGAATACGAAAAGTTAAAAAAAGCATCCATCCGGTCACCGGATGTGCGGCTGTCCGCAAAACAGGATGGGATTCTGACTGCAATCCAGCTTTTAGAGCAGGCTGAGAAACGAAAACGCGGAAGGGCTTCCGCCATACGGAGAAAATTGATCGATGCAGGGATGTTTACGGAGGATGGAAAGCCGGCAGCGAAGGTCACAATGCAGGTTCCGGACTGGCTGGGGGATTTTGATCCGGAAGCAGGGAGGCTTGTATGAACCGGGTACAGAAAGCGGCAGTCATAATCATCACCCTGTTACTGGTAGTACTGGGGACAGCCTATGGTGCCGGATATTTTTATTTTGGTTCCCATTTTCTGCCGGGTACAGAGTTAAATGAGTTTGATGTTTCATTCAAGACCGCCGCAGAGGTACAGGACCTGCTCGACCAGAAAGTAAAATCCTATGCGATTGCCGTAGAAGAGAGAAACGGCGGAAGGGAAAAGATCGATGCCAGATCCATCGGAATGAAATATAAATCAGGTGGAACGGTGCAGAAACTCCTTTCCGGACAGGACAGACTTTTATGGTTCATTCCAGAAAGTTCCTTTGAAAAGACCGACCTGGGGTTTGTCCTGGATGAAAAGCTTCTGGAAGAACAGATCTCCGGTCTGGACTGTATGCAGAATATGTCTGCCCCGACAGATGCAAGGATTCTGTATAAAGAAGGGGAAGGGTTTATCCTGATCCCGGAAAAGGAAGGTTCCAAGGTGGATATCGAACAGGCATCTGAGCTGATCGACACTGCCATCCGCAGAGGAGAAAGCTCCGTCGATATTTCCGGCTGCTATGAGGAGCCAAAGATAAGACAGGCAGATCTGGAGAAGAAATATGAGACATTGAAAAAATTTCAGGATGTCATCATCACCTATGATTTCGGCGACAGGACGGAAACCCTGGATATCGGAAAGATCCGGGATCTTATTGTGGATGATGAACTGAATAGGGAAAAGGTTTCTGCATATGTGGAAGAACTGGCTGCAAAGTATGACACCAAAGGGACAGAAAGGAATTTTGTCACTTATGATGACAGAAAGATCAAAGTTTCCGGAGGAAATTACGGATGGAAGATCGACCAGGAAAAAGAAACGGACGGTCTTATGAATGCCATTTTAAGCGGACAGACGGATGTACGCACCCCTGTCTATGAGCAGGAAGCAAAAGAAAGGGATTCCAATGACATCGGATATACCTATATCGAGGTGGATAAGGAAAACAGCCAGTTTATCCTTTACGTTGATGGGAACCCTGTCGTCCAGACAACCGGTATATCCGGCTCCATTGAGAACGGAGTGTATTCCCTGAAAAAACCGGTGAGTGAGGAGGACGGAAAAAACTGGTGCCTGCCATTTGGTTCGGGACAGTGTATCTACGGAGCTGAAATGGACATTTCTGATGAGACATCAGACCTCGATACGGCAGAGGAAACGGACAGTGTGGAGGACCTGCAGATTGATGATCTGGAAGAGCTCTTGTCTGATCCAGCCCCTGTCCCTGAGGAGGACGGATGTTTTGCAATACCGGAAGACTCCGCCCGGGATGCTTTTTCCCAGTGTAAAAAAGGAATGCCGGTAATCATTTACTAAAAGGAGATTTTCATGAAAACAAGAAAAAAAGGATTTTTTAACCCATTAAAAGTAAAGGAACTGAGGAGAAAGATGCTCCTCATCATAGGCGTGATGTTTATCATCCGCCTGTTGAACCAGATCCCCACACCGGGAGTCAACCATGATTATCTAAAACAGATACTTGGCGGCAGCGGGGCAATGGGATTTATGGACCTGATGACAGGCGGAAGCTTAAGTAGCCTGTCCATCCTGGCGTTAAATATTTCACCGTATATCACTGCTTCCATCGTGATCGAGCTGTTAAGTATCGTGTTCAAGCAGCTGGATGAAATGAAGCGGGATGGAAAGCACGGACAGGAAGAACTGAAAAAGATCACACTGTATTCTGCGATCGGATTATCCTTCATACAGGCGCTTGCCATGTCTGTCGGTTTTGGACGAAAAGGAATGCTGACACATTTTACCTGGTACTGGGTACTGATCATCACGCTTATCTGGACAGCTTCCGCAGGTGCACTGGCTTTTGTGGGAAATTATATGACGGAAAAAAAGCTCTGCAACGGGGTATCCCTTATCCTTGCATGCAATATCTTATCAGGTGTACTGGATGACTTATTCTCCTTATGGGAGACTGCCTTTACCGGTCATAAAACAGCGCAGGGTATCCTTTATATTTCCCTGCTTGTGGTATTTATTTTCCTCATGACATTCTTCGTGGTCTATTTACAGACCGGAAAGAGGGAGATCCCGGTAACAAATGCCAGAAAGTTTAATGGAAGGGTAAATCCGGCAGCCATGAAGTCCACGCTTCCGATCCCGGTAAACCCGAGCAATGTCATACCGGTCATCTTTGCATCCTGTATCTTCTCCTTTCCGTCCATGATCGCCATGGTCGTGACGCCGAAATCGGGAAGTGTCTGGGCGCATATCGTGAACCTGACCAATACATCTGACTGGTTTCGCCCGTCTGAGTTTTACTACACAGCGGGATGGATCGTGTATGTGGCCCTGATCCTGTTTTTTGAGGTATTCTACAACAACATTATCTTTAATGTTTTGGAGATCTCAGACAACATGAAAAAGGCAGGAAGCCAGATTCCGGGAATAAGACCGGGGGCAGATACTGCGGAGTATCTCAGAAAGAAAGTCAAACATACAACACTCCTTGGCGGGATCGGGATCTCTATCGTGGCAACAGTACCGATGGTCTTATCCGGAGTATTCCATATCTCCAACATCTCGCTTATGGGAACATCATTAGTCATTATCGTCGGAGTTATCATTGAGAACGCAAGACAGATCGATGCAGACACAAGCGCATATAAATTTGAAGGGATCATCAGGTGAGAGAATTGAAAAATGAACTGAATGAATTTAAGACAAATTTTAAGAAAGTCATATGGCCAAAACCGCTGAAGGGATTAAAGACGACCGGAATGGTGCTTTTGGTATCCGTTGCGGCAGGTTCCCTGATCTCGTTTTCAGACTTTTTGGGAAAATGTGGAGTGAGCCTGTTTATCAAATAAGAAAAAGAGGAGCGTAAGCTTCTCTTTTTTTTGAAAAAAAGTGAATTCGAATTCACTTTTTTCTCACATTATCCCCGACAACCCTGACGGGGATCCAAACTCCGGCGGGAGAAAGGAGATTATATGTCACAGCTGAAAATCAAAGAGAAGAAAAACCACTTTGCCTTTCTGGGAAACTTCATCACTATCCTGATTCTTGTGGTGGCGATCGGAGTATGTGCCTATGCAGGGGGGAACCTGTATAAGATATTCAGTGAATATAAGGCTGGAACGGATGAGTATGCAAAGATATCCGACATGGTAGTGACGGAAAAAAAGGCAGATGTGAAAGACGAAACATGGGTAGACAAAGAAACAAAGAAAAAGGTCTGGACTGCTCCTATAGAGGTCGACTGTAAAAAACTGGCGCAGATCAATCCGGATTTTGTCGGCTGGCTGTATGTGGAAGCACTTCCGGATATCAGCTACCCGATGGTGCATTACAAGGATAATGATTTCTATCTGCACCGGACTTTTGAGAAGCAGGATAATTTTGCAGGGACTATTTTTACTGACTGTCAGAACAAAAGGAACCTGGGAGACAGCAATACCATCATTTATGGACATAACATGAAAAATGGTTCCATGTTCGGACAGCTGAAACAGTTCAAGCAGCCGGAGACCATCCAGAAAAGCAAATACATCTGGATACTGACTCCGGATGAGGTATGCAAGTATGAGATCTTTTCCTGTTATACGGCAGAAGTGGGTTCCGATACGTATACCCTGATCAAAGGGCCCGGCAAGGGACTGGTCGAATATGCCGAAAAGATGCAGGCAAAGGACACCCTGGGGCTTACAAGACTGGAATTTGATGTAAAGGACAAGGTCATCACCTTAAGTACCTGTACGGGCAACGAAGCAACCAGATATGTGGTACAGGCAGTCAAAATCGAACCATGATTTTTCATTTCCTCCTGTTTTTTTTCACTTTCTTTGTAATTTGAAACGCGAAAGGAGAAAAAATTATGTTTGAAGAAATGAAAGAAGAACTCAGGGATATCTTAGATGTACCGGAAGGAGAAGCCTTGCTGCCGGAGCTTGCAAAAACCGTGGCTTGTTCAGCAGTCATTGGAGGAGGTTTTATGGCGATCTATGTATTGTTCGCCATCCTCCTTTGAGAGGCAGGACTTCTGCAAACATGCAGGACTTTTGTCCTGCTTTTTTTATTTTCCATTTTGATATTCATATTTCTTTTTGAAACTTATAATACGAAAGGAGAAAGGTCATCATGGATGAAAAAAGCAGAATTCAGGCAGCAACAATCTTACAGGGTATCGTTAAGGGATATATGAACCCTGTAAGGCATATGTCCGCGGATGATGAAAACTATGAAAAGTGGATGCGGCTCGTGGAAAGGATGGATCAGGAATATGCAAAAGATCCGTTCTTTGAGCAGGTAATGGTATCCCTTACCGCGGAGGGTTATCTTCCGGGAGGAGAAGCAGGGCTTGGATATAAGCCGGCAAGGAATCTCCTTGACCAGTGGCAGATCGAGGATGTGATACAGGAATTTTACAACTCTATCCTGGAAAGAAAGGTAAACGGTATCCGTTATTCCCTAAAAGGTTTTTGGGATAAATATACCGGCTCCGGTGTGGTTTTTTCTGAAAACCTGATAAAAGCATACCGTCAGGCGTACTGCCAGGCGGCATGATGGCTTTGGCCAGTGTTTTTACACTGGCCTTTTCTTTTTTTTCTTTTTTTGTCATTTTAGCTTTGCGCATGACCAGCGCAGAGGATCCGCAATAAAAATATAAAAAAAAGGAGGGCAGGATAATGTCTGTTTGTGCGGATGCAAACAAAATCCTGCATAATGGTTATGAAGAAAAGATATGTAAATGCTCTTCTTCTCGGCATGAGTCTCTGTGTAGCCGCTCCCGGTACAGCAGTCAGTGCATCAGAAATACCGGCCCAGGAGAGTGCCGTAGAGGACACCAGCGACGCAGAACTCGAAGCAATCATGAGGGAGGCAGAAGCTGCGGCTGCAGGAGCGGACGGGACAGAGGAATCCGGTTCTGATGGATCAGCCACAGAAGAGACAAAGTATGCGGCAAAACTGACCGAAGTGGTAGAAACCCTGGAACAGAAGGTATCCGCCGGAGGCAGTGCCATGTCCAAAGAGGATGTTTCCATCTTAAAGAGCTTCTTTGAGAGTATTTCCCCGGAAGATAATTTTGCCACTGTTTCGGAATTCCTTTCCTTTGTACTGTCCTCTTACAGTGACCAGGGGATTGACGGGGATGACTCCCATGTGATCAAACCATCCTTGGATAAGGTAAAGGAGATCACCGGTGCCTTTGTTTCCGTATACGGGGAAACTGATGTGATCGCCGGTGTCAAAGGATATGTCCAGGATAAGCTGGGGGATCTGTCCTTATCCGAAGAGGAGATCAAAAAGATCACTGATCTTGATAGTATTGATTCCATTTTTGATGCGGCTAAAGATTATCTCCAGAAAGCAGAGGGAGACGGCGATGGTTCCGATGGCGACAACAGCGGAGATAATAACGGCTCCGATGGAGACAACAGCGGAGACAACAGCGGAGATAATAACGGCTCCGATGGGGACAACAGCGGAGACAACAACGGGGATAACAATGGAGGCAATTCCGGTGATAATAGTGGAGATAACAGCGGAGATACAGACGAGGCACTGAAGGAAGCCACTGAAGATGCCATCAAAGAGATCGAATCTATCGACATCAGTTCCCTGACCGGTGAAAGAAAAGAAGCTGCAGAAAAATACCTTGCAGAAGTAAAGGAAAAGATCACAAACGCTTCCTCTGCCGAGGATATCGAGGTCCTTTCCGCGGAAGCTTCTGCCACACTGGAAAGTCTTCTCGCACAGGAAACCATAGAAAGCCAGAGGACAGCTGCAAAAGAAGCATTAAAGGAATTCTTTGATGGTGCGAAATTTGAGACCGATGAATTAAAGGCAGTAGCACAGGAGATCTATGATTCTGCTATGGAAGCCATCGGCCAGGCTGACAGTATTGAAAAGATCAATGACGAACTGGATTCCGCAAAAGAGGACATCCAGAACGTGATCGACCAGAAAGACGGGGTTCTTAATACCTTAAAAGAAAATGCAAAGAAAAACATTGACGAAGCAAGGGATGCGATCCAGACGGAAAGCCAACTCCCGAATGAGGTCGTAGCCATGGCAAAGGAGCAGATCGATGCAGCTGATTCTGCTAAGACCATCCAGTCCATAAAGACGGTTTCCAAGGAGATCCTTGCAAACATGAAGTCCGCCCTTGACGAAAAGTCAAAATCTTCCGTTTCGGATACCATCAGCAGCTTGAGGGGGATCTCCCTTAACAAGGATGATCCGGATCTGTTAGCATATATGGCAGAAAAAGCCTCCGCAGCAGAATATGCCGATGCATGCACCCTTATGGAGGCCGCTGTGGAGTATGTATCCTTAAGTGATGCAGACTTTAAGGATGTGCTGGTGGATGATATGAAGGATGTCCTTGCCGACGCAAAAGAAGATAAGGCAGAGGATGCCCAGAAGATCTTTGATGAAGCGGTATCATCCATGAAAGATGTTTCCCGTCTGAACACATATAAGGTATATGAGAATGCCATGACAGAACTTGGCAAACTGAAAGCAACAGATGAAGTTTCCGCAGCAAAGAAAGAAGCAGAAGCAAGCCTTGACAAACTGGTGGAAGGGATCACGGATAAGACCGTCAAAGCAAAAGCAGAGGAGATCGTAGCAAAAGCAAAAGAAAGCCTCAAAGATGCCAAGACTGTTGAGGAGGTCAATAAGATCGTTGAAGATGCCGCCGGTAAGGTGGAGAAAGTCAAGAAAGAAGCCAGCGATGCAGAAAAGCTTGAGAAGAAAAAGAAAACCTATCAGGCAAAACTGGATAACCTGGTCAAGAACGTTACTGATTCCGAGTTAAAGACTACCTTATCCAAGATCGTTGATTCTGCAAAGGCAGATATCTCCAATGCCACGTCAGAAGAACAGATGAATGAGATCCTTACAAAGGCAAAGAATGATATCAAGAATACAACCGTGGAATACAGCAAAAACAAGGCCCTTGCCACAAAGAAGGCACAGCTGATCGAAAAACTGACTTCACTGGCAGACGGAAAGTCCTTAAGTTCCGAAGCCCTTAATATCATCAGCCAGGCCAAGACTGACATCATGGATGCATCCACATCCGAGGATGCGGTTTCCATTTACAACACTGCGGTAGCAAGCTTTAAGGAAACTTATGTCAATGACCTCCATACCTCCTATAAGGAGAAACTGGATGCCCTGGCACCGGATGCCTCCTCTACACTGGATGATACCACAAAGACAAAGATCAACGACACCATCACAAAGGCAAAAGAAAACATCGATAAGACTTCAAGTGAGGATGCGATGAAACAGATCTATGACCAGGCAGAGAAATCCGTTTCCCTGTTAAAGGAGAACTCATCTTCCCTTGACAAAGTAAAAGAGGATGCCATCAACGAGCTGAAGAACTACACTACCCTGAACACAGAGAGTGTACAGAAGGTTATTTCCGCTTATACAAACAAGATCCAGAGTGCCACCTCTGAAGACCAGGTTAAGCAGTATCTGTCTGATGCAAAAGGACTGTTAGACAAGCTGAATGCAGCCGCAGGCATCACATCTTCCACTGACCAGAACGATGGAACATCCACAAGCTCCACAGCATCAGGAACCGATGTACAGAGTGCATCCAAGAAGGGTGACGACACCCCGACAAGTTCCGTAAAAACAGGTGATGAGAATGGATTCAATATCATTGCCAGTGTTGCAGCCCTGATTGTTGGTATCGGTGCGGTAGGTGCCCTGATCTACATGAAATTCTTCAAGAAGAAGTAAGCTTTCCTGCCCTGCGGGGGCAGGGAGTCGGGCTCCTTTGGACAGGCTGGCAGAAATCCGCCGAAGGTCGATCTGCCTTCGGCTTTTTTCGTGTCAGGGAAAAATTTTCCATAATCCTGTTAAGTTACAAAAAAAAGGAGAGAAAAATGAAGAAAAACATAGAACAGGAAAAAGCCATCGCACAGCTGGAGGGACCGGTCATTTTGATCAGCTGTCCGGGAAGTGGAAAGACGACCACGCTGCTGCGGAGGATCAACCACATGCTTGAGGTGGGTATCCCGCCGGAAAAGATCTTAATGATCACATTTACAAAAGCTGCCGCACAGGAGATGTCCGTAAAATTTAAAAAGAAGTTTGGTGAACCCAACGGGATCACATTTTCCACCATACATGCCCTGTGCCTTAAGATCCTGATGACTTATGGCGGCCTGTCCGCGGAGAATATCATCAAGACCTCAGACCAGTGGAAGTTTTTACTGGAAACGGCAAGGAAATGCCAGAGTGTATGTGACCCGGCAAAGGCAGCCGGAAACTTCCAGATGCTCTACAGTGCGGCCATGAACAACCGTATGTCCCCTTCAGAAGTAAATCCAAAGGATATAAAAGGGATCTCCAGAAAAGACTTCCTTTTTATGTCAGAAGAATACCGCAGGATGAAGGAAAGGACCGGGTACATTGATTTTGATGACATGCTGGTAAAGGCATATGAACTGATGACCGGGAACCCGCAAGTGCTCAGGCAGTTAAGAGAGCGATGGGATTACATTCAGGTAGATGAGTACCAGGATGTCAATTACCTGCAGCGTGACCTTGTATACCTGCTGGCAGGAGAGAAAAAGAACCTCTGCGTGGCCGGTGATGATGACCAGAGCATATACCGTTTCCGCGGAGCAAGACCGGAGATCATGCTTAATTTCCCAAAAGATTTCCCGCAGGCTCATGTTTTTTGTATCAGTACGAATTACCGCAGTTATCCGGCTATTATCGGATGTGCAGGAAAGCTGATCGGATTCAACAAGAACCGTTATGAAAAACAGTTTTTAAGCGGTCAGACTGGGGATGCGAAGATACGCGTGATCGGAGAGGAGAGCCCTGCTCATCAGATGAAGGACGTTGCCGGGGATGTAAAAAGCTGCGGATATGCCTTTAATGAAAGTGCTGTTCTCTACCGGAACAATCGTCAGGCAGAACAGGTTGCTGAAAAATTCAGTGAAGAGGGTATCCCGTATTATTGTACAGAGGCTATCCCGGATTCTTATGAACACTGGATCTGGTATGATATTTTAGCATATTACCGGTTGTCAAGGGGGATTGCAGCACCCGGGGATTTTAAAAGGATCGCGGACCGCCCAAACCGGTATATGCGCCTGATCCTGCATGAAGCAGGAGGGGAACAGGAAGCAGATCTTTTAGAAGCAGCCAGCCGGAAATATACGGACTGGAGAAGGGACAACGCAAGGAAAATAATTCGGAAATACTTTTATGATATCCGGGAAATGGGGAAGAAAAGCCCAAGGCAGTTTCTTGACTACCTGTTAAAAGACGTTGGATATGAAAAATATCTCAGGGAGTATGCAGAGAGCCTGCAGCAGGACTTTGACGAGATGAAGCACATGCTTTCCATATACCAGAGGGATTCACAGAAGTTCCACACCATGAAAGAATGGCTGCTCTACATAAAGAAACGATCCATGAACTTAAACAATAATAATGATCAGGGTGTGTGCCTGAGCACCATGCACCGTTCCAAGGGACTGGAATGGAAAAACGTTTACATCATAGACTGCAACGAGGGATATATCCCGCCGGGTTCCCCGGATACCCCTATATCACAGGAAGAGGTGGAAGAGGAAAGGCGGCTGTTCTATGTTGCAGTCACAAGGGCAAAGGAAAGATTATTTATCACTTATGTAGGGAACAAAAAAGGCAAACCGGTATCCCGTTTCGTCAGGGAGCTTCAGCTCAAGGAAAGCGGACGGGCTAAAACGGTCAAAAAAAACGACATGGTACGGCACAAAACCTATGGGGTATGCATGGTGCTATCCGTTAATGGCAACAAATGCACGATACGCAGTCTGTCAGATGACAGGGATGCGGAAGTCCTTGTTTCTTCCCTTGACATAAGATAACAAAAGGAGGCTAATATGAACAAGAAGCTGATCGCCGGGATCGTGATCGCTGCAGCAGTTGTCTGCTGCGGAGGCGGTTACGTGGCAATGCAAAATGAAAAAAAAGTGAAACAGGAAAATGTGCAGATATCGGAAATGCTTGACAAGCTGCCGGATATCACGGTAAAGGAGGGGGAATCCCTCCCGGATCTGAAAAATAACATTGAAGATACCAGTATGATCGAGCCGGATACCTTAAAGGTTGACATCCAGAATGTGGACATCACTGTACCGGGTACCTATGATGTTGTTTATTCTTTTAAAGACATCCATGGAAATGAGAGGAGCAAGACCGTCCAGTGCAAGGTGGAAGCCAATCTTTTAGACCATGTATATGGAATGGATGATATTGAAACAGATTGCGGAAAGGAACTCCCAAAAGATGAAACTACTTTTGACGAGGAGTATGTTTCCAGTGTCACCAGGGATGATTCCGAGGTAGACATTGACACCCCCGGCACTTACAACATCACTTATACGGTACTCGGTACAGATGGCAGCATGGAGGAAGCAGACCGGCTTGCAAAGGTACTTGAGACCGCAGAGACCACACAGGCTCCGGAAGAGATAGTGGAAACACCTGTCCCGACAGAAGAGACTACTCCGGAAACCGGAAACGTGGAACCGATCGAACAGGAAACCGTAAAGACCGGAGACAACACAAATGTGACAGGATGGATCATTGCCGGACTGACAGCCGGAGCTGCAGGTATCGGAGCTGTCCTTTACAGGATGCTTGGAAAAAAACGCAGAAAAAATTAATATTTTTCAAAGGATTCCCACGAGGAGTCCTTTTTTTTCGTGTCAGAATCGTGATCCCCCGGTACAGGGTATTATGAGAAAAAAAGGAAGGGGGCGTAACGATTTCGGGAAAAAACAAAATTTTTCCTTTTTTCCATATTAAGAAAGCAGACAGCACCCGTCAGGGTGCAGATAGAAAACTGGAAAGGAGGGCAGAATATTATTTCTGCAAAAAAGCAAGATGGAAAAACAGATACTGGAAGAGCTGTATGGAAAACTCAGAGAGCTGATCCCTGATTTTGAGACCAGAGAAGAAGGAAATAAGAATTATATTTCCTATAAGATGCAGATCAACGATAAGGACTTCGAGACATCCGTCGTCATTACGAATGGACGTGCGGTGGCCATTACCGGAAAGCGTACTTATATCTACCAGATCAAAGAAAAGAGCTGTGAGCAGTTCAACAATGAAGTACAAACAAGATATCCACTATTCCAAATCTATGGGGGAAATGGGAACATTTCCGTAGGAAGAAGGCTGTTGTTTGATTCTGTAGATGAGCTGGTCACCAATATCCGGGAATTCAATTCCGTATGTAAGGCGGTGATCCCCCAGTTCGAGGGTAGCTGCGTGAACTTCCTTGTAAAGACCAGGGAGGAAGAGACTTATGATCCCACGCAGACATTTACTCCTCTGGAAGAAGAATCATCGAACGAAAAAAACGCCGATTACGTAGATTCCTTTGTAAAAGACCAGCAGGAGTATTGTAAAAAAACTTTTTATGAGCTGGCAGAGGGAGCAGAACCCGTTACCAAAGGCAATGACGTTTCTTTTATAAGAAATGAGGGAGATGGCAGTCTTAAGGTGACCATGGACAAAAATGCCCCGGAAGACCTTAAACTGGACTATGCCTATGTAGTCGATGACCAGGAGCTTGCATACATTGCGATTGCAAACATCACAAGTACTTATAAAGAACTGGAAGCTTTTTACAATGAAAAAAAACGCATGCTCCATGTGTATTCTTATGTGACTCCGGATAAATACCTTCCGGATGAACCAAAAGAGGGAATCGAACTGTTAAAGGAAGCAATCAATAATTCCCTTGAGACAGCGAAAAAATCAACAGTTTCCGGCGAACAGGTTTCTGCCAATATGCAGGCACTCATGAATGAGCAGCTGGAAGAGATCCGGTTAAAGACAGAGGAACTGGAATCTTCCAGGACACAGATCGAAGAGGAGAGGGGAGCCTTTGAAAAGGAAAAGGAAGCCTTTCTTAACGAAAAGAACCAGATGGAGGCAGAACTGGAAGAGGAGCGGACAAAACTTCAGGAGAAGGAGGCAGAACTGGAAGAACGTGAAAACGCGATCGCCGAACAGGAATCCATCAATGATGAAGAAAAAGCCAAGTATGCACTCAGCATGAAGAACCTTACCGGTGAGATCGCAAGGCTCCAGGCAAGGCTCGGACAGGGTTCTGCAGCAAAGGAAGATTCCGGGGAAGTTGCGAAGCTTAAGTCAAGATTAAACTCAGTGACTAAAGCAAGGGCTTCCATGGAAAAAACACTGAACAATGAGAACAACGAACTCAGAAGAAAGAATAAGGAACTGTCAGACCTGCTCCTTGAAAAGACACAGGAAACCGACAAGCTCAAGGAAGATGTTCATGACCAGGCAGTCCATCTGTTTGACTCTGAAAAAGCAGAGTATTTAAAGAAGATCGAAGAGCTTCAGAAGATCGCTGATATTGCAGGAGAAGAAATGTCTCCTGAGCGGTGTGAAAAGATGTTAAATGAAGACGGGGTTTACGGGGATGTCTCTATTCTCCACGGAGCCCGCAATGACATCGTTTCCTGCTCTTATTCTGAAAATTTCGCTGTCAAAGTTGTGTTTGGTCCCATTCCGTTTGCGGATGTATGCAAAAAATTAAAGAGAGTGGATACAAAGTCCCTGTCAAAATTAAACGATGAAGTGGCTGATGTAAAATTCTTTACAAAAGAAGACGGTGTTTATGCCCGTAAGTACATCAACAGAAGGATAACAGAAGAGGAACTTCGTTCTGTTCTTTCCGAACTGATCGGGTATTTTGACGATGACAAGAAGCGGAGGTAAATAACATGAGTACTTCCTATATTTTTCTGGCAGGTGCATTGTTCCTGTTCGTTATCGCCATCGTTATCCTGTTTATGGGCAAAGGGAAAAAAGACGATAAGAAAGTGGATAAGGAATTTGATGAAAACTATGCTGTGAATATCAACGAGGTTTATTTAAGGACAGGAGATGTCAGGGAAACACTGGTACAGATGCAGGATTCCTATGAAGACTATAATCCGCTCATGTCCGGTCTCCTTGGAAAAGCGATCACTTATCTGGATGGTGATTATGGGGATTACGAGACTGCGCTTGACATGATCAATGTCAACCATGATGAAACAGTCGATAAGGTTCATAAAGATATCATCTGTATGGCAGTATCAAAGAAGAAGGGGTTACCGGGCTGATGCCCGGTTTCCTGGTATTACAGGAAGCGGAAAGGAGATTTTTATGAAGAAAAACAACAGGCTTCTTATCGTGGTATTTGCAGTCCTGGCTCTTATCATAGGGGTACTGAAAGGGGTAGACTATTACAGGTACACCAAGGTTTCCAAAGAAAGAGTTTCAAGCATACAGGCAGAGTTTGTCGGGGAAACTGCCCCGTCCCAGGAACTGTCGATGTCCATGTTTGATGTGACCGTCTATACAGAGACCGGTTCTGTTTATTCCGCAAGGTCGTTTGATATTGATGAAAAAAAAGCACCGGCCCATGGAGACAGTTTTGACACAAAGATTGAATATCATGGAAGCACAACTACAGTTACTGTTCCGATAACCCGCTCAAAAGTAGTACAATACAAGGTGGGTTATCCGACAAAGGAAAATGTTCTTGCAACTATCTATAACAATGGGGACCTGGAATTCACAGGTTCCGGAAACACTATGAACTTTGCTAATGGCGATACGCCATGGGCTGACGAGGATTACACTTATGTGATCTTTAAAGATGAGATAACACCAACGAATGTCGACTACTGGTTTGAAGGAAACACAGCCCTGACAGGATGCGAAACCCTTCCTAAAAGCATTGAAAGCGCAAGGGGGACATTCCAGGGATGTGAAAACCTGAAAAAAACACCGTCTTTTTTTCAGTGTTCATCACTTAAGATCATTACGGACTGCTTTTCAGGTTGTACAAGTCTTGAACAATCCGATCCGCTTCCGGTAAGTGTCATGGAAGCTGATGGAGCTTTTGAGGACTGTATCAAACTTACAAAAGCCCCGGATATGACAAAAACAAATGCCCTTTCTTCCATCAATGCGATCTTTAAAGGCTGTATGAGCCTGGTAGATGCACCGGTTATCCCGGATTCCGTACTGGACATGTCTGAAGCCTTTTTGGGTGACAGCAATATCTATACGGCATCTGCGTTCCCGGAGAGCGTGGAAGATATCTCTTCTGCTTATGCAGATTGTATCAGTCTGGAAAAAGCAGCTTCCATACCGGCATCCGTGATCAATTGCGATTCCTGTTATTCAGGATGTTCCAATCTGTATGGTGAATTATCCATCAATACAAATACGGAAGATTGTGCCAACCTGCTTTCAAATGCAGTCACTTCCGGAAAGACCTTGAAATTAAAAGGCAAGAGTGGAAGGCTGTTTGAGATCCAGCAGGACAGTGGAAGCAGATATGTTACGATCAAGGATACTGAAAAAGCAGAGAAAAACGCAAAAAAACTGGAACGCCAGAATAACCAGTAAGAGGAGGGGCATACAATGAGGAATTTCTTTGCAGGATTATTTCTTCTGCTCGGAGTAGGCTGTCTTGGTGTGGCAGGGTTTAGTGCCTATCAGGACAGGGTAATCTCCCCTCAGGTGTCAAGCGCATCCAGTCCGGTCCTTTTTTCACAGGTAAGTGACATTTCAAGTTACGTGTCACTGCCTGTACTAGAAGGGATGCAGGTAGAGGAAGTCGTAGAAGAAAAAAACTATGACGATACAGAGAAAGAGATCGTCGACACACTCCTGAAAAATGCAGGGGAGTTAAAAAAGGTCAGCGAAGAGTGTACGGTTTCCATGGATTTTACAATATCCCAGAAAGGAAAATTCGTTGAGAGAAAAAAGAATTACCTTGTAGGGATTGGTAACCGCACCCTGGATTCCGATATAGAAGAAAAACTGATCGGAATGAAGCCGGGGGACTCTGCAGACCTTGGAAAAGTGGAAGAATTTTTAAAATACAAAAATAAAGAGGTTTATGTCAAGGTCAATGCCGTTTACAACATAGAGTACCCAATCACGGATGACTATATGCAGAAAAACACGGAATACAGTTCTCTTGACGATATGGTACGCGGCACAATCAATAAAGATAAGCAGCAGAACCGTACGCAGCGGAGAGAGAAGACCATGGGCGAACTGCTTGACAGGGTTTTGGAAAAAACAACTTTTGTTTCCATCCCGGATTCCCTTATCGAAGAAGAACTTAAAGTATTAGATAAGGATGGGGAAAAACATACTTTCAAAGAAGCAGAACAGAGCCTGAAAAAAGTCTTCCTGATCGAGGCGGTCAACGAGAAATATAAGCTGGTATCTGCCGCGGAGATGGAAAAAAGAGCCAAAGATGTGATAGAATCATCTAATGCAGAATATTCAGAATATGAAAAGCAGAGACTGCAGTATTTAGAATGTGAAGAGGATGTGGTAAACTTCCTCTATAAGACGATCGATATTGTGGAAAAGGAGGAGTCTGCTGCAGATGAAGACGGAGGGATAGATCTTTCAGATGCCCAGATCGTTGAGTAACAGCAGTACCGCCACCTAGCGGAGATGAAAAAAAGTGAATTCGAATTCAAATTTTTCATGGTAAAAAATATGGATAGATTGATGTTAAGGCTTGCAGAATTTGTTGTAACCCAGGCCAGCACGGATTACATAGAGGTATGGAACTCCTGGATCAATACGGGGATAAATATTCCTCAGGGAGCCATGCCTACCCTGCTGGCAGTGATCAGGGAACTTGTACTGATCGATAAGGAAACATTAAAAGAAGTGATTAGGGTTGAAAAAAACCAGAATTATGGGATATATGATCCCTCGGTTTTTTATAACGGACGATAGTAACAAAAAGTCTGTTCATTGAATGACCGGTGACTTTCGCCTGTATATTTTGAATCAGAAAGGAGACTCAACATGAAAAAAGAGGATTACAAGATGGAAGAAAGAAAAGAGTACAAAAAAAATGAGAATTACAGTCAGGAGGTGCTGGCGCAGATTATGAACTCATATAAGATAGCCTGCACCTACGGGAATGATGTGCTTAAGAAGGACATGCTTGAAAAACTGTATTATTTTGGACGTTCCTATGTATACAGTGTTATGTGGGAGACTTACCCGACGATCATGAGAAATCCATTACACCGTGATGATGTGATCGATGAGATCTGGTGTGTGATCTTTGAGCAGATTGACAACTATGACTGCAGTAAATCATCTCTTACAACATTTGTTCTTCCATGGATCAGACACGTGGTTACAGAATACTGTTCCCGAAATTTTCATAAGACAACCTCATATTATGCAGATGGCATCAGGAAAGTTTCCGCAGCAATGAACTACTGCCAGGAAAAGAATATCCCTTCCAGCATCGAAACCCTGCAGAAACTGACAGGGCTCAGAATCCCTACCATTAAAAAATGTATCGACCTGCTTTCCAAAAAAGATGTGGTTTCTTATGAGGTACTGAGCGAAAATGGATTTGAACAGTCATCTTCCCTCTCCTCCCCGGAAAACATTTTCTTTAAAAACGAAGAGACAGAAAGCTTTAACCACATTCTGGAAGAATCCCTGACAGAGGAAGAACTGGAGATCATGATCCTTCTTCTGCAGCCAGATAACCCGGCCAAGCTGAAAGCCAGCTACAGAGAAATCGCCCAGAAAACACATACCAACGTTCCGTATGTAAAGGACTGCATTTCCAGGGCAACCATGAAACTTAAAAACAATAAGGAACTGCTCCGTAAGTATCCGAACGTTATCAAAATGTATGATGAATCCATGGTGGGAGAATCTGCTCCTGTGCTTGACGACGGCGATCTTATTAAAGAACAATATGAGGAACTGAGCGAAGACTAATATTTTTGGGGGAGGCTTAGACAGGCCTCCCTTTTTTTCGTTACAAAAGACACACTTTCAAGTCCGGTATTAATATGATGAAAAGGAGGAAAGTTATGGATAAAAAGAATTTAAAGACACGTATCATGCGGGCGTCGGGGAAAGGGTGTGTGGCGGCAGTTTTTGCAGAAAGATCATCCATGGCATGTGTCCCTGCATTTATGGAATCCTGTGAAGCCGCCGGGATCAAACCGGCTGCCGGCGTGAGGATGATGGTAGAGGCTGCCGGTGTCAGGGGAGAGCTTTTATTTCTTGTAAAAGACCGGGCCGGCTACAGGGAGATCTGCCATCTGCTTTCCGATACGCTCGCAAAAGACGATCCTGTTGTCACAATGGAGATGATCGGCCAGGGACATGTGATCATCGTCCATGAAAAAAACGGCCTTTTTGATAAAATATTAATGCGGAATAAGGAGATCAAAAAGGAGATCAGGGAACTTAAGAGAAAAATGAAGGGGCTTCCAAGTGCGGGAGGGGAATCCTGGAAGGATGCTGTTGGAGAATACAACCGTCTGCAGGAAGAGGATGCCGTTGTCAGAATGTCATTAAAACAGGTCCCGGCTTCTGATTCTTATCAGCTGGATTTTTTAAATAAAAAGGCCAAAGAGATTGAGAGCAGGAAAAGAAAAGCAAAGGATATCCTTTCTGGAATCGAAAACGGAATTAAGGAGAGGGAAAAACTGACAGTCCTCCTTGAAACAAAAAACTCCATGCTGGAAGAGGACGTAACGGTATTGTTCCGTGAGGCATATGATGCACTGTCCGTCTATGGGGATATTTATATTGAAACTGATGAAAAAGGAAGAGCGTTATGCCAGATTGCAGAAAGTGACAGCCTTCCCTGTATCCGTGAGATCCGGGAAACAGATGGGATAAAATATATACCCGGAACAGCTGCGGATGTACTGGATATCATAGACCAGTGCAGCTTCCGGTATGAGCCGGAGGACTGGACTGTGGGGCGTAGCGCAGAGGAGGAGATCAAAACCGGGATTGCGCGTTTAAAAGCAGGTGGATGTACATGGACAAGCCTGTATAACACCCGGCTTGAAGCCGAAATAGAAATGCTACGGAAAACAGATACGGAAGGATATTTCCTGACAGTCTGTGATATCCTAAGGCTTGCTGAAGAGTATTATCCGTCAGATCCGTTTTATCCCGGTCTGCTGGTAAGCTATGTACTTGGCATCACGGATATCGATCCTGTCTGTAATGACATACTGACAAAACTTTCAGAAGAGACATTTGTAGCCGGGATCCATCATCCGCGGTTTATGATACGCTCTGAACTGTCCGATTCCTTATATAAAAAGATCAGGGAAAAGTATGCAGTTTCCAGGATATCAAAGGATACCATTGTGATCGGATACCCGGACATCAGGGATTATGTGCCGGTATGCAGGGACCGCATCCAGTGTGACAGGGATGAGGCAGAAAAAATGGGTTTATTCTGCATGGATCTTGAAGAACAGGAGTATCTGAGTATCTTCAAGGAGTGTATCTCTTCCATACAAGATCCCGGTATCCCCATTGATTCGGAGGTTTTTAAGAACGTGATCGCAAAGGGACATCTGAATTTTATCTGCGGATGCGAGGGTATGGAAATACAGAAACAGATCAGGCAGTCTCATCCTGAAAGTATGAGGGAGCTGGTTTCTTTTTTCAGCAGTACTTGTGAAAAAGCAGAGGCATTTTACCGGGCTTTGTTTGTATACCGGTCTGCCTATTTAAAATACCGTTTTCCCTTAAACTATATATCTGCATATATCAGTCATTTTCCGGACAAGATGAGGAGTATCAAATATGATGCTGTCTGTAAGGATCTCGTTTTTCTGGATCCGGATATCAACGTATCAGAAGCAGACTGCTTTGTGGAAAGGGACAGTATCAGGCTTGGACTGAAATCTACAGGAGTATCAGGAAAGACTGTCGAAAACATCTTGCAGGAACGCAGGAAAGGGTTCTTTTTATCCGCGGATGATCTAATGAACAGGGTAAAGCTGTCTGACAGGGAAGCAGAATGTTTAAATGATGCAGGGGTATTCCAGAATATAGGCGGACCGGTCTCTGACAGAAGTGTTCCGGTTGTAGAGGAACCCCCGGAGGAGCCGGATAAGGACCTGATACCTATGGAAGGGGTTGTGCTTAAGGCAGAGGAAAAGATATCGAAAGATGGAAGCATGATCGCATCCGTAAGGATGGGCACCTCTTCCGGAGAAGTTTATGCCATGTTTTTTGCAAAGGCATATGAAAAGTATGCAGGTCTTTTAAAGGCGGATGCGGAACTCAGGCTTTATGGGGAGTACGTCCAGGACAGATACGGGAATACTTTTTCTGTAAAGGAAGCCTATCCTGTTTCTGATGATGTATATTATATTTCTGCAAAAGTATATGAAGAGGCGGTTTTTTATCCATTCAGAAGAAGGTGCGGATGTCAGCTGTTTCTGATGGAACCGTCCGGAAGGCTGGTCAATACGGGCTGTTTTTATTCATCCCGGATCGCTGACGTCCAGGGGGTACGTATGATCCCCAAAATCTGATTTTTTTACTAAAATTTTTCCATATTAGCGGCAAGGCAGCGATGCTTTGCCACTTTTTTTATTTTGGAGAAAGGAGAGTGAAAGAATATGGCAATTCATAATTACGTGAGCCTTTTCGGGGTAGTCAGGACTGCACCTCAGATAAAAACAGGAATGTATGGAAGGACGGCAATGGTTGCTGTGACAGTGGTCAGAGGTGACAGAAAGGAAGACACCATGCTGCTGCGCACTTCCTTAAAATACAGCAGCCCGATCTTATTTACCCAGGATGAAGATCTGATCGATGGGATTTCCGAATGGAAGGAAAATGACGTGATCTATGCAAAAGGATTCCTTGCAACGAAGGAAGTGGAGAAGAAAGCGATCTGTCCACACTGCGGAGCGGTAAACCTGAGACGTGAGGCTTGTCAGGCTGAGAGCGTCCGGTCAGGTGGGAACATGATCTATTTCTCACCGATCTTTGCAGAAAAGGTGCGTTCGTTTGAGGAACAGGGAGAAGCACATTCCTGTGTCCTGAACCGGGCAGAGATCTCCAATACCGTATTCCTGTTAGGCAACCTCACCTGTGAGCCTATTCAATGGTACGTTGAGAAAAAACCGTATACACGTTATCAGCTGGCAATCAACAGGAAGTACTGTCCAAAAGGACTGCAGGAAGTAACGGAAAGGACAGATTATCCCTGGGTGTATTCCTTCGGGCAGCAGGCGGTTGATGATTATAAGGTGCTGCATACAGGGTCTTCTGTGTTTGTGGATGGAACCCTACGTACACGAAAATATAAAGAAACCTATAAGTGTAAGGAATGCGGGGAAGAATTTGATGTTCCAGGCAGGACCATCGATGTCCTGTCCCATGATACGGAGTATCTGCGCGACTGTGATGTAGACAAGATCGAGTAGTCTTTTCATCTTATATCTCTTTTCTCATATTTTACTCATAAAAAAACGAAAGGAGAATCTAAGATGAACAAGTTTAAAACTGCATGGGATGACTACAATAAATCATCCTATAAGAAAAAAGTCCTTATGGATCAGGTAAGCATCCTGTCTGTAAAAAAGATCAATGACGGGGTCGTCTATTTATATGAGATCTCGCCCATGCTCTTAAGAGGATATCCATATGAGGAGGAAAAGACGTGGAAACTGTCTGATCTTCCGGGATGGGCTATCCGGATGCTTTCCATTACCGGATTTGCATTCCGTATAGAGAAAAAGCTGTACCTGGTAGACGAACTGACATTCCGTTCCCTCAATGATCTGTTTGGATGGACAAGGAATGCGTCAGAGCCTTCCATCTGGAGGGATTTCCATCTGGCGCAACTGTTTAAGGAAAGAGATTACGCGTATCTGCTTTATACAAAAAAAGATAAGTACCGTGTAGTATCAGCAATCCATAAAACAGCACTGGATAAAATTTCCGGGGATCTGTACCAGGTTGCAGAGCATTATCTGGAAGAAGGAGCAGAGGTCGTAGACTTTTTTTATAACGATATCCGTTTCCAGGTGGAGATTGCCCTTCCAAGAGAAAAAAATGGATGGAAACAGGAACTGGTTATCCGTGATTCCTGTGTGGGGCGGGAATCTCTGACCTTCATCAACGCATGGAGAAAAGAGGATGCCCTGATCTATACCGGTGTTTTAAAGCAGAAGCACCGCTCGGAAACATCCCTGGAGGAACTTATCCCGGACATCAATGAACTGATTAATTCCTGCTATAAAAAAATGGAGGTAACAGGTCTTTCTCCGAAAGAGATCCTTCAGGAAGCGTCTTCCTATGTAGGCATCAGGAAAAAAAATGCCCTGTCCTGTTTTATGGGACAATTCTTCCCGATGGATGATCCTGAACGTGCACTGGTTGCCGTCGCAAGCTTCAAAGGGGTCGGAAATGAAACCCAGGAGATTACCTACCGCAAAGGTCTTGGAAACTTTTTAGGAGGTGTGGTCAATGCTTAGGATCCTCTCAAGTTCACAGCTTGAGGGGTATGTCATCAAGGGAAGGGGCGGTCCGCCGTGGGAACTTTTGGCGGGAACCGTTGCGAAGATCCAGCAGGATGGAGAAGCTCTTTTAGTCTGTATTTCGGGTTCAAACATTGAAAATGGAATGATAAAGACCAGGACTGCAAAGGTTGTTTTTGTAGATGACTATGGAGAATACCGGAAAATGTTAAAGACCAGAGTGGTTGCCTCAAAGATCCAGATCGGTTCCTATATATCCGTACTATGTAAGATTAAGGCCCAGGAGCGTATCGCTGCGGATTTTAAATATTCCGGTTTATGGAATTTTTCCGGGTACAAAGGGAAGATGAGTGTGATCATCGGAAACACGCCGTTTCTGCGGACAGCAGATGATGGGGCTCTTATTGCAGAATTTCTGGATAAGGACAGGGCACATGAAGTCCTGTATTCCAGGATCGTCCGGTTTTCAGGAGAGGAGATCAAAAAAGCTGCTTCCCTTTACATGACCGGACAAAGCCGTTCCGTATGTATCTGCGGTCCGCGGATAAGGAACATTAAGGAAAAAACAGATGAGAAAGGATTTAAAAGCAGGGACATTTCCTACTATGAATGCCGGGCTTTTGAAACTTTACCATTTTAAGAAATTTTATTCATATTGAAGTGGTAAAAATATTATTTCATTACGAAAGGAGAAAACTATGAACAAGGTTATTTTAATGGGACGTTTAACAAGAGATCCAGAGGTGAGATATTCTGCAGGTGAGAGTGGTACTGCGATTGCGAGGTATACTCTCGCAGTAGACCGTCGCTTTAAAAGAGACGGGGAAGCAACAGCAGACTTTATCAGCTGCGTATCTTTTGGACGTACAGCCGAGTTTGCTGAGAAGTATTTCCGTCAGGGACTTAAGATCATTGTTTCAGGACGCATT
>OLNT01000548.1_pt1 | contig 23853 bp, 22 predicted proteins | sample 1672641 | NCBI WGS metagenome assembly OLNT01 (sample SAMEA3136708, study PRJEB25190) | human gut metagenome
AAGGAGATGTATGTTGTAAATGACCAGCTAGATGGGTCAATTACAATATACCAGGAGTGTATCTAAAATTTCATATTTCATTGCTTATTAAGACTTGTAAAATTTTAAATAAGCTTTTTTTATGTTTATAAGAATGGGAGAGTATTATGTATAGGAAGAATGCAAATGGGTGGTTGAAACATTTCGATTTTATCATTCTTGATATGATATGTTTACAGATTGCATTTATGCTGGCTTATTTTATTAAGAATGGAAATATACATCTATATAACAATTTCTTATATAGAAATATGGCTATCATAATAGAATTAGCGGATTTAATGGTTTTACTGATTTTTGGTACATTAAAGGGTGTATTAAAAAGAGGGCATTATCAAGAGTTTGTAAAAACATTAAAACATGGTTTTATTGTTTGTTTATTGGCTGTTTTATATTTGTTTACAGTTCAAAAAGGAATTTTCTTCTCTAGATTTATTTTATTCTTGACAATTGGTATTTATTTTATATTGACCTATGTAGTAAGAGAATTATGGAAGAGTCATATTAAAAAGGGTGTGAATAGTGGTAAAAGAAGAAAATTATTAATTGTTAGTTCTAGTAGCATAGCTGATAGAGTTATTGAAAATATTAACAAAACAAATTATTCTCGATATGATATTGTGGGTATTGCTATATTAGATAAGAATTTAGTGGGTAATCAAATTAATGACGTTTCTGTAGTAGCAAGTAACGAAACAGTGGGAATGTATGCTTGTAAAGAATGGGTAGATGAAGTATTGATTGTACTATCTAAAGAAATCGCATATCCAAATACTTTGATTGAACAATTAACATTGGCTGGTATTACAGTACATATGAACTTGGCTAAGGTTGTGAATTCACCGGGTAAGAAGCAGTTTGTTGAAAAGATTGGGGATTATACGGTTTTAACTACAAGTATTAATTATGCTTCATTAAATGAATTATTCTTAAAAAGAGTCTTTGATATTATCTGTGGTTTATTAGAATGTATATTAACACTAGCTATCTGTATCTTTATTGGACCTGCAATCTATTTTGCTAGTCCAGGACCAATTTTCTTTTCACAAGAAAGAGTTGGTAAGAATGGTAAGAAATTTAAGATGTACAAATTTCGCAGTATGTACTTAGATGCGGAAGAAAGAAAAGCAGAATTAATGAAAGACAATAAGCTTGGGGATGGTAAAATGTTTAAATTAGATTTTGATCCTCGAGTTATTGGAAATAAAGTAATGCCAGATGGATCACATAAAACGGGTATTGGTGAATTCATTCGTAAAACGAGTTTGGATGAATTTCCACAATTTTTTAATGTATTAAAAGGAGATATGTCAGTTGTTGGAACTAGACCTCCTTTAATATCAGAAACAAATCTATATGAGTATCAACACTTTGCACGATTAGCCATTAAACCTGGAATTACAGGAATGTGGCAAGTTAGTGGTAGAAGTGAAATTATAGACTTTGATGAAGTAGTTAAACTAGATAAATATTATATTGAGAATTGGGATCTTGGTTTAGATATTAAGATTCTACTAAAAACAGTACTAGTAGTCGTATGTAAAAAAGGTGCAGTTTAAAAAGAAAGGGGAATTGATTTGAATATAGTCATGTTTGGGCAAAAGAGACTAAGTCGAGAAGGCGGAGTTGAAATTGTCGTAAAAGAATTATGTACTAGAATGGTTAAGTTAGGTAATAACGTTACTTGTTTAAATCGTTCTGGTCATCATGTGAGTGGTTCAGAGTATGATTCAAAACGACTTAAAGAATATAAAGGAATAAAGCTTCAGACAGTTCCAACAATTGAAAAGAAAGGTCTTGCGGTTGTTTCATCTTCATTTTTTGCTGCCTTATGCAGTGCTTTTGGAAGATATGATGTGGTTCATGTTCACGCAGAGGGACCAACATTCTTTTGTTGGATAGATAATAGATTAAGGGGGGAGAAGCGGAATGGCTTCAAAAAAAGAAGTACAACATGTTTATCTAGTTGGAGCAAAGAGTCTTGGTGCTTATGGAGGATATGAGACATTCGTATATAAGCTTACAGAATATCATCAAAATAATGAAAACATTAAATATCATGTTGCCTGTAAAGCCAACGGTGATGGTTGCATGGACGAAAGTAAATTTGAGGGTGTAACAACTTTAAATGATCATGAGTTTGAACTTCATAATGCTCATTGCTTTAAAATCGATGTTCCACAGATAGGTCCTGCGCAGGCAATTTATTATGATGTGGCTGCATTGAAAGCTTGTTGTGAACATATAAAAAAGAACCATATTCCACATCCAATCGTATATATAATGGCATGCCGTATCGGACCTTTCTCAGCATATTTTTATAAAGAAATTCATAAACTTGGTGGAAAAGTCTATTTAAATCCGGATGGACATGAATGGATGAGAGCTAAATGGTCTGCACCAATTCGAAAATATTGGAAGATTTCTGAGAAGATGATGGTTAAATACTGTGATCTTGCTATCTGTGATTCGGTGAATATTGAAAAATATATCCATGAGTGCTACGACGGCAAAGGAATCAAGGGTAGAGATCCTAAAACTACATTCATCGCCTATGGAGCAGACTTGACTCTTAGTAAGCTGGCTGACGATGATGAAAAGCTGGTGAATTGGTATAAGGATAAAGGATTGACAAAAAAAGAATACTATCTTGTGGTAGGACGCTTTGTGCCTGAAAACTCTTTTGAAGTTATGATTCGTGAATTTATGAAGAGCAAGAGTCAGAAAGATTTTGCTTTAATTACAAATGTAAATGATAAGTTTTTGAACGAATTAGAAGAAAAGCTTCATTTTAAGAGTGATAAGAGAATTAAGTTTGTTGGTACAGTTTATAATCAGGAATTGCTTAAGAAGATTCGTGAGAATGCCTATGCGTATTTCCATGGACATACTGTTGGGGGAACAAATCCTTCTCTTATTGAGGCATTAGGTAGTACAGATCTGAATCTTCTGGTTGATGTTGGTTTTAATAAAGAGGTTGCAGAAGACTGCGCATTGTATTGGAGCAGAAAACCAGGAAATCTTGCAAGTATGATAGATAAGGCAGATCAAATGAGTGTAGAAGAAATTGCAGAAATGGGGAAGAAAGCAAAAAAGTGTGTAGCAGAAGAATATACATGGGATAAGATTTGTAACATGTATGAAGGAGTATGGGATTAATTATGAAAGTTTTAATGCAAAGCAGAAAAAATTTTTTTACTTTAAGAGGTGGGGATACAATTCAACTTGAGAAGACAAAAGCTGAATTGGAAAAATTAGGTGTAGAAATTGATTTTAGTCTCGATTTTAATCCTGATCTTTCAAATTATGATTTGATACATTTGTCAAATGTAACTCGAATTCAGGAAACATATCTTCAAGTGAAAAATGCAAAAGAACAAGGAAAAAAAATAATTTTATCTACAATTTTTTGGCCTATGGACGAATTTGAGAAACAAGGCCAGATAGGAATAAGAAAAATTATCAACTCATTTTTGGGGATTAATAATCAAGAAAGAATTAAAGCATTTGCTAGATATATTAAAGATAAAGATTCGAGAAATATAGCAACTAAAAATCTTTGGAGAGTTGGATATACAAAAATGCAAGATTATGTAGTGAATAATGTGGATTACTTTTTGCCAAACTCTGAAATGGAAATGGATGAATTTTGTAAGTCATTTGGAATAAAAAAGAAGAGATATAAAGTTATTCCAAATGCTATAGATTCTAATGTCGCAAAAAAACAAATGGAATCTGAAATTCCTAGTGAATTCGAAGAATACAGAGATGCAATAATTTGTGTTGGAAGGATAGAACCGAGGAAAAATCAGTTAGCTCTTGTAAAAGCTTTAGATCAATCAGGATACAAATTAGTGTTAGTTGGTGCTGTTTCAGATAATCAAAAGGGATATTTTAAACAAATTAAGGAAATACTGGATAGGAATAAAGATTTCTATTATATCCCAAGAATTGAAAATTCGAAATTATATCAATTATATAAAGTATGTAAAGTGAGTACACTTCCAAGTTGGTTGGACACTCCTGGATTAGTTTCTTTAGAAGCAGCAGCAATGGGATGTAATTTAGCTATAAGCGCTAAAGGATCAACAACAGAATATTTCGGAGAGTATGCGGAGTATTGTTTGCCAGATGATATTGAGGGAATAAGAAAAGCTATAGATAAAGCGTATTTAAAGTCTAAAAATGATGATTTAAAGAATAAAATATTTGAAAATTATACATGGGAAATTGCTGGTAAAAAAACATTAGAAGCTTATGAAGAATTGCTACAGAGCAAATAAAATGGTGGTATAGATATGAAAAAAGTAATGTTGGTTTTTGGCACTAGACCAGAAGCAATAAAAATGTGTCCATTGGTTAATGAATTAAAAAAGAGAGAATCTTTAAAAACAATAGTTTGTGTGACAGGACAGCACAGAGAAATGTTAGATCAAGTACTAGAAACATTTAATGTTGTTCCTGATTATGATCTTTCTATTATGAAACAAGGACAGACGTTATTTGATATTACAACAGGAATTCTTGAAAAAATTAAAGATGTATTGGAAGAAGCAAAACCGGATGTCGTTCTTGTCCACGGTGATACGTCAACGACATTTGTGACAGCGTTAGCATGTTTTTATATGCAAATTCCAGTCGGACATGTAGAAGCAGGTCTTCGAACACATAATATTTACTCTCCGTTTCCAGAAGAGTTTAATCGCCAAGCTGTTGGAATTATTGCAAAATATAATTTTGCTCCAACAGAATTGTCAAAAAATAATTTATTAAATGAAGGTAAAGATCCAAAAACAATTTACGTAACTGGAAATACTGTAATTGATGCTATGCAACATACTGTGATAGATCACTATAAACATCCAGAACTGGATTGGATTGGAGATGCTAGGATGATTTTTATAACAGCTCATAGAAGAGAAAATTTGGGACAACCAATGCACAACATGTTTAAAGCTATTCGTCGTGTTTTAGATGAGCATCCAGATGTAAAGGCAATTTATCCAATTCATATGAATCCTATGGTTCGAAAAGCTGCTGAAGAAGAACTTGGAGGATGCGAACAAATTCATATTATAGACCCAATTGAAGTGTTTGATTGTCACAATTTTGAAGCTAGGTGTTTTTTGTGCTTGACAGATTCGGGCGGAATTCAGGAAGAATGTCCATCTTATGGAAAACCAGTTTTAGTAATGAGAGATACAACTGAAAGACCGGAAGGTGTTGAAGCTGGAACATTAAAACTTGTTGGTACTAATGAAGAAAAAATTTATGAATGGTTTACAAAATTGTTAGATGATAAAGAAGAGTATGCAAAGATGGCGCATGCAGCCAACCCATATGGAGATGGTCATGCTTGTGAGAGAATTGCTGATATCTTAGAAAAAGGAATTTAATAAGTGGAAAGCATTATATTAATGGAGGAAGGTGGGTTAATTATGTTCTATTAAATTTTAATGATTCTATTACAGTAAAAGAATTTTTACATAACATTATCAACTATAAGTCGATTGACTAAAATCTTAGGAAATCATGTAGATGCAGGATATGTCAAAATAACTTGAAAAATGTTATGTTTGGAAAATATTAGGGAGAATAGATTGATAAGATATGCAAGAAAAAATAAGTATTATTGTTCCAATATATAAGGTGGAGAATGAACTAGATAGATGTGTACAAAGCTTACTTAACCAAACTTATAGCAATTTAGAGATTATTTTAGTAGATGATGGAAGTCCAGATCATTGCCCAGAACTTTGTGAGCAATATGCTAAAGAAGATAATCGAGTGTGTGTTATTCATAAAAAGAATGGTGGTTTATCCGACGCTAGAAATAGTGGATTAAAAGCGGCTACAGGAGACTACATTTTATATGTGGATTCTGATGATTATATTAATTTGGACTCATGTGAAAAGTTTTTAAAATCAACTTTAGGGGGAAAAGTAGATATAATTGTTGGAAATGCAATTATGGAAAAAGCTGATGCTAAAGAGTTGATGATTCATACAGCAACGCCATCGGGAATTTGTTATAAGTCAAATGAATTTATTAAAAAAGCTATTAAAGCATATCAATGGTACGCTCCAGCTTGGCTTAATATGTATCGTAGAGAGTTCCTTTTAGAAAATGATTTGTTTTATAAAAAAGGAATTTATTTTGAAGATATGCAAATGCTACCTAGAGTTTTCTTAAAAGCAAATAGTATAACTTGTATGGATGAAACTTTTTATCATTATGTGATTCGTGAGAATTCGATTACGACATCTGAAAAAAGTAAAAAGAAAGAAATGGATTCCTTTCAAAACTTGAAGGAATGGAAACAACTTTTTGATTCAATACAAGATATAGATTTACAGAAATATTTATATGGGATGTTGATTAAATGTTATTTGCACGAGTGTAGAATATATGGAGTTGAAAATTGGAACATCGATGGTATGAATTTTAGATTTGCATTTAAATATGCATTAACAATGAAAGAAAAAATTAAAGTTTTGTTTTTTAAATTATTTCCATCTGTATATACAAAAATTAGATGATAGGGGGAAAAATGAGAGAAGGCTATACATATAAAGGGAAAATTAGAGCATTTGACTTTTGCTTGTTTGGGTTATCATTAATTCAGTATTTGTCAAATATTACATTGTTTTATGAAAATGAAATATTCTCTATGATTACTAAAGGAATTAGGCTAGTATTTTACTTGTTATTGTTATATATTGTTTTTCATAAAAGATATAGCTTTAACAAACTTTTGATATTTTCTATTATTACATGTTTACTTACATATGGAATGTTTAAGAGTGAGATGTCTGCATTTGTATTTGCTTGGTTGTTTATTATAGCATCTAAAGGAGAAAACTATGAACGAATAATAAAAAAGCTATATTTAAGTATGTGGATTGTTCTTATTGTTGCAACTATTTATTATGTTTGTAGTATTGATTATACAACATTTATATATCAAGTGAAAAATGGTGTGGACTTTGCACTTGGTCAAAAAAATCAAGCTGGTTTATTCTTTGTTTGTTTGTTTCTAATGAAAAAGGCGTGGAAGAGTACATCAAAAAAAATGTATAAAGATTGGATATATGCATTTATTGTTTTAACTATTACGAGGTCTAAAACTGCATTTGTAGTCATTTTATTATATCCAATAATGATTAAAATGTATAATTATGTGCTTGTAAAAGAAAAAAAATGGATGAGAGTAATAACAGAAATGCTAGTTCCATTTCTGTTCCTTTTTAATTATTTCTCAGCAAAAATGTATGAAAGTAATATTTTTGTTCAAATAGTTGATAAAATATTAACCAATCGTATTTTTCTTAATTGGTATATATTATCACAGAATAAATTAACTTTATGGGGACAAAATATTAAATTAAGCTATACTGGTGTTTATAATCCAGTAAGAGATACTTGGAATATTACAACTACTGTTGATAATGCATATATGTTAGCCGTGCTTGTGATGGGAATTATACCAGTATTTTTATTTATTATTGGTTATATTATGGTTATAAGGCGTGCATTTGAAGATCGTAATGTAGTAGTTATTGTTACAGCTGTCATTTTTGCATTATATGGGATATCAGAAGTAAAAACAGTTAGTATTTTCTTCAATTTTGTATATTTATATATAAATTGTAAACATGATAAAAACATCTTAAAAAGGGAACAGTTACTAAATAACAGTTAAATTCATAGTATTTTAAAAGAGATATGTTATTTATTAGATTGATGATAGGAGATAAAAATGATACCTAAGGTTATTCACTATTGTTGGTTTGGAAATAGTCCATTATCAGAACTTGCTCAGGAATGTATTACGTCCTGGAAGAAGTATTGTCCAGAATATGAAATAAAAGAATGGAATGAAAGTAATTTTGATGTAAATTGTTGTGATTTTGTAAAAGAAGCTTATGAAATGAAAAAATGGGCATTTGTAAGCGATTTCGCACGATTGAAGATCATATACGAGCAAGGAGGAATATATTTAGACACAGATGTCAGAATGATAAAATCCTTTGATGATCTATTATACAATAAATGTTTTTTGGGAGAAGAAACAACAGGATTTGTTAATACAGGGCTTGGATTTGGTGCGGAAAAGCATAGTTTAATTGTAAAAGAACTATTAGAAATGTATATAGGAAAAAATTTTAAATTAAAAGATGGATCTTTTGATATGATACCGTGTCCTCAAAAAAATACGGAACCTTTAAAGAAGTATGGGTATGTTTTTAGTGGGATAGAAATATGGAAAAATGAGTATGTTACTGTGTATCCAACAGATTTTTTTTGTCCACTTGATTATGAAAGTAAAATATATAAGCAAACAAAGAACACTCATTCTATCCATCTTTTTAATGCGTCATGGCAAACAAAACTTGATAAAATTATTTCTAGAATCGAAAACTGTAAAAATAAAGATTCTACACAGTTTAAAATTAGAAGAGTGATGTCAGCTCCTTTTAGAATAGTTAATAAAGTTAAAAAGAACGGAGCGGCTAATACAATAATTTATATAAAAAAGAAAATTTTGAAAGGTAAGTGATAGCAATGCATTATGCACCAATTTTAATACCTACATTATGTAGATATGAACATTTTGTTCGATGTATAGAAAGTTTAAAAAGGAATACATGGGCTAAATATACAGATGTATATGTTGCATTAGATTATCCATCTAAGAAATCCCATTGGGCTGGTTATAATAAAATTTGTAAATATTTATATAATAAATTTGATGAATTCGCAAATTTTTATGTTATAAAAAGACCATATAATTATGGACCTGGGAAAAACATGGATGATTTAAGAAGTGCGATTTTTAAGAAATATGATCGATTTATTCGTACAGATGATGATTGTGAGTTTGCACCAGGATTTCTTGAATATATGAATTTATGTTTAGAAAAATATAAAAATGATGAATATGTCGTAGGTGTGACAGGGTTTTCTTATCCGGTAGACTGGGAAATTAATCCGGAATGTAATGCTTTTAAAAATACTTCTATTTGCCCAATGTGGGGGACAGGGTTTATGACAGATAAATTTTTGAAAATGAAAAAAGAAATTGAATCTGGAATAATAAGGGAGCAGTTTTTGGCTGGAAATGTACATCGAAAAGGTATGACCGATGCAAGATATTTAGATGTCATAAGTGGTGCTTTATCTGACAATGAGAATAATCTTGTATCTTGTTTCTCTGATGTTGCAATGGGGTGCTATATTCAGTTGTTGCACAAGTATGTAATCACTCCAAAAGAATCATTAGTGAGAAATTATGGTTTTGATGGAACTGGTGTATATTGTCAAGATACCAGTACAGAGAGAAATAACGGTTCTGATGCTAGAACGTATAATTATGCTATGCAGTCAATAAATATGGATGAAAAAATTGAATGGAAAGTAGATGAGCAATGCGATTTTCAAAGAAATATCGAGATCATGAATAATTTTGATCGAAGAAATAGTAGTGACATTATAAAAACGATAATTAAGAGTAAGATAAAAAAAATGATATTTAAACTCCGGTTTGAAAATATAAGAAAATAATATTTCAAGTAATTTGTAAGAAATAATAAGGGAGATACATTGTCAATGGATATAGATAAAAATACTACAGTGAAAAACTTTATCTGGCGTTTTGCAGAGCGATGTGGAGCACAATTGGTTACGTTCGTCGTATCAATTGTTTTAGCACGTATTTTGTCACCTGATGATTATGGAACAGTTGCTCTTGTAACAGTCTTTACTACAATATTACAAGTGTTTGTCGATAGTGGTTTAGGTACTGCGCTTATTCAAAAGAAAAATGCAGATGATTTGGACTTTTCATCTGTATTTTATTTTAATTTTGTAGTTTGCCTTGTGCTATATGCAGGAATGTTTTTTGCTGCACCAATAATTGCCTCATTTTACAATGATTTAACGCTTATCCCTATTATTAGAGTGATTAGTTTAACAATTGTAATTTCTGGGATAAAAGGGATACAACAATCATTTGTATCAAGGAATATGCTTTTTAAACGTTTCTTTTTTTCAACGTTGGGCGGAACAATTTTTTCTGCAATATTAGGTGTTGCAATGGCATATGCTGGATGCGGAGTATGGGCAATTGTCGCACAACAACTATCCAATATAGCAATCGATACACTTATATTATGGTTAACAGTTAAATGGCGTCCTAAGAAAATGTTTTCATGGGAAAGACTTAAAACATTGTTCTCTTTTGGATGGAAATTACTGATTTCATCATTGCTTGACACGGTATATAGTAATCTACGCAGTCTTGTTATTGGAAAAATGTATTCACCGAGTGATTTGGCTTATTATAATCAAGGTGATAAACTTCCGAGTACTGTTATAACTAATATAAATACATCAATTGCAAGCGTTCTTTTACCGACTCTTGCTAGTAAACAAGATGATAGGAAACAGTTAAAAAATATGACTCGTCGAGCAATAAAAACAAGTACATATATTATTGCGCCTCTTATGATGGGGCTGGCATTTTGTGCACCGCCAATAGTTAGATTGATTTTGACTGAAAAATGGGTTCCATGCGTACCATATTTACGTATTTTTTGTATTACTTATATGTTTTACCCTATTCACACAGCTAATTTAAATGCAATCAATGCAACGGGACGTAGTGATTATTTCCTAAAATTAGAAATTGCAAAAAAAGTAATCGGAATGATACTTTTATTAGTGACAATGAGGATTAGTGTTATGGCAATGGCATATAGTTTGTTGGTAAGTATGGTGACAAGTATGGTGATTAATTCTTGGCCAAATAAAAAACTGTTAAAATATAGTTTTAAAGAACAAATTATCGATATTTTGCCAGATATTTTTATAGCAATATTTATGGGAGTTGTGGTTTCTATAATATATATTTTTAATCTATCAGATGTGATGACACTTGCAATCCAGATACCATTAGGAGTAATAGTCTATATAGGATTATCGATTATATTTAAAATTGAGGAATTCCAGTATCTTAAGAATATGGCGGAAGAAATGGTGAAAATCAAAAAAAACTAGGAGGAGAAGTAGAAATGAAAAATATATTAGTTACGAGATCATCAATGCCTTCATATGAGGAATATTGTGAAGAAGTCAAAGAACTTTGGGAGAGTCATTGGCTTACTAACATGGGTGTGAAACATAAGGAATTGCAAAATTCTTTAGAAGAATATTTAGATGTTCCACATATTGCATTATATACTAATGGACATCTTGCATTAGAAAATGCTATTGCTGCATTAAATCTTCCTGAAGGAGGAGAAGTAATTACAACACCTTTTACTTTTGCATCTACGACACATGCAATTGTAAGAAACGGTTTGGTTCCTGTATTCTGTGACATTAAAGAAGATGATTATACGATTGACACAGAAAAGTTAGAATTATTGATCAATGACAATACAGTTGCAATTGTTCCGGTGCATGTATATGGAAATATGTGTGATGTAGAAGAGATTGATCGTATTGCAAAGAAATACGGATTAAAAGTTGTTTATGATGCAGCGCATGCTTTTGGTGTTAAGTACAAGGGCGTTTCATCTGCATGTTTTGGAGATGCTGCTATGTATAGTTTTCACGCGACAAAAGTATTCAACACAATAGAAGGTGGATGCGTATGTTTTAAAGATGACGCGTGGGTACAACTTTTGAACGACATGAAGAATTTTGGTATTCATGGTCCGGAATCTGTTCAATATGTTGGCGGAAATGCTAAGATGAATGAATTTCAGGCTGCAATGGGAATTTGCAATTTGAGACATTTAAATGATGAAATTGCAAAGAGAAAGAAAGTCGTCGAAAGATATAGAAGCAGACTTGAAGGTGTAGAAGGAATCAAGTTATCTGCTATTCAAAATGATGTGGAAAGTAACTATGCTTATTTCCCGGTTGTTTTTGACGGATACAAATACACAAGAAATGAAGTTTTTGAGAAGTTATCAGATGTAGGGATTGGAGCAAGAAAATATTTCTTCCCACTGACTAATAGCTTTGAATGTTACCGTAATTATCCTACAGCAGGAACAGAAAAAACTCCTGTTGCTCAGCACATGGCACTCAGAGTTTTAACACTTCCTTTATATGCAGATTTAACATTGGATGAAGTGGATAGAATCTGTGATGTGATTTTAGGAGATTAACAAATGATGAAGATATTATTATTAGGTGGTTCTGCTCAGCAAATAGTGGCAATTAAAACAGCTCAAAAGCACGGATATTATACAGTCTTATGTGATTTTCTTCCAGATAATCCAGGACAATATGAAGCAGATAAGTTTTATCTTGTAAGTACTACGGATAAGGATGCCGTTTTAGAAGTGGCAAAAAAGGAGAATATTGATGGCATCTTAGCATATGCTTCAGATCCAGCTGCTCCAACAGCTGCTTATGTTGCTGAAAAACTAGGATTGCCTACTAATCCATACGATTCAGTTGAAAAATTATGTAATAAAGATAAATTTAGAGAGTTTCTTAAGCATAATGGGTTCAATGCACCGCTATCTGAAGGATATAGTACTAATGATATTGATACATCATTTTTCACATTACCTGTAATTATTAAACCGGTTGATTCTTCAGGTTCAAAGGGAGCTACTGTTTTAAGGGATTGGGATGGATTAGAAGAAGCGTGTGATTTTGCATTTTCATTTTCACGTTCTCATCGCATTATTGTTGAAGAATATATAGAAAAGAAGCATAAGTATCTTATAGGAGGAGATATTTTTGTCTATAATGGGAAAGTTATACTGTGGGGTTTATTGAACTGTCATAGAGATTCCACAGTAAATCCACTTGTTCCAGTTGGAAAGAGTTATCCATTACTTCTTGATGAACAAGATAAGTTAGAAGTAGAAAACACTTTGCAATCTATGGTTGATAAACTTGGGATTAGATTTGGATCGGTAAATGTGGAATTAGTTGTAGATAAGATGGGAAAAGTATGGCCTATAGATGTTGGTCCTAGAGCGGGCGGTAATATGATTCCAGATTTATTAGGCTTAATATTTGATGTTGATGTAGTTGAAATGGCTGTGCTTACAGCAATGGGAGAAGAGATTAATAATGAAGTACATGATGGCATCCCATTTTATGCAACGCATAACTTGCATACTAGTCATACAGGATCGTATAAGACTATTGACTTTTCTAAAAAATTAGACGAGAAAATTATTAAAAAGTGCCTTTATAAGAAAACTGGAGACTACGTAGAATACTTTGATAATGCAGCAAAAGCATTGGGAATTATCTTTATGAAATTCGAAGATAAAGATGAAATGGATAGTATATTAAGTAACATTAATTCATTATATAAAGTAATTGTTGAATAAAAAAATCATAATTCAAATAAATGATATATTAGTAATCTTATGTTTGCCAGGAGCCATGTTCTTTAGGCAGTGTGAAAGGAATAAATATTAAAATGAAAGAAATAGGCGGATATATAGAGTTGGACACCTATATGAATCCAATGCTTCATGATGATGGAATTAAATTGAACTGTGGAAGAAATGCATTTGCATATATTTTAAAGGCAAAAAACATCAAAAAAATTTATTTTCCTAAATTTATGTGCGATTCAAACAATAAAGTTTTAGCTGAAAATGGAGTTGAAGTAATTTATTACAGCATAGGACTTGATTTTAAACCGAAGATTAAAGAATGGGATGGTTGGCTTTATCTAGTAAATTTTTATGGACAGTTATCTAATGAATATATTTTATCATTAGGTAATAATGTAATAGTTGACAATGCACAAGCGTATTATCAAGATCCAATACCAGGAATTGATACGATTTATACTTGTCGTAAATTTTTTGGTGTGTCAGATGGAGCAATTCTATATACTGATAAATTCATAATAGTCGAACAAAAAGACGAATCATATAAGAGAATGAATTTTTTGCTGGGTAGATTTGAAAGAACAGCATGGGAATTCTATCAGGAATATGTAGATAATAATCATTTATTTACAGAGGAACCCATTAAAAGCATGTCAAAATTGACTGAAAATTTATTGCATGGAATAAATTATGAAGTTGTTAGAAAGAAAAGAACAGAAAATTTCACTTACCTTAATATGAAGCTATCAAAATTAAATGAATTAAATTTGAATGTTCCGGATGGTGCATTCATGTATCCATTATACATAGAAAATGGATCTGAGATTAGAAAAAAATTACAAATGAAAAATATATTTATTCCTACGCTTTGGCCAGCAGTTTTCAGTCTTTGTTCAGAAGATGAACTTGAGTATGATATGGCAAATAATATTTTACCAATTCCAGTGGATCAAAGATATGGAATTGAAGATATGCAATATATAATCGATACAATAAAAAGTGAAGCAAAATAGGAAAGAACAGGTGCGAGAAATATGAAAAATTTACTGATGTTAGGAACCGCAAAAGGTAGTAAAGAAATGCTCTTGGAAGCTAAAAACCGTGGATATCATACAATAGTTACAGACTATTTGGAGCCAAACGAGTCTAGAGGAAAATTGATTTCTGACGAGTATTGGATGATAAGTACATCTGATTTTGATACATTGGAAAATTTGTGTAAAGAGAAAGATATTAATGGTATTTGTAATGGAATTAGTACCTTTAATATTTCAGCTACGATGGAGCTTACAAAAAGATTAAATATGCCATGCTATTGTACACCAGAATCATGGCATTATACAATTGATAAACGTGATTTTAAAGATGCATGTATAAAGAACAATGTGCCTGTTCCAAAAGATTATTATCTTAGTGATGGACTTACTGAAGAAGAGCTGAATAATATACAGTATCCGGTGGTAGTAAAAGCAATAGATCAAAGTGCTAATCGTGGAATGTCCTATTGCTTTTCGTCTGATGAAATTGCCGAAGCTATTAAAAATGCTAGATCTGTATCAAATAGTGATACGGTAGTAGTAGAAAGAATGCTTAGAGGTCATGAATATACAGCGTGGTATGCATTAGCTGATGGGAAAGCAAGTTTGATTAACTTTGCAAAAATGTATCATAAGGAAGGATATCCGAGCAATTGTTATTCTGTAACAACAACATACACTGATAATTTAGATTTGTATTTAGAAGAAGTTGATCAAAATATACAAGCTGTATTCGCTGATATCGGTTGTAAAGAAGGAATTGCTTGGATCGAAATGATGCTTGATGAAGATGGGCATTTTTATGTAATCGAGATGGGATATAGAATGTCTGGCGATATGATGGCACTTGTTCATAAAAATGTTTGTAACTTTAACAGTTATGCATGGCTGTTAGATATTGCTGTAGGTGTAAAACATACTGAAAAAGATTTACCAATGCCTGAAGTGAAACTTCCTAAAAGAGTTGGTTGTTCATATATTTTGTGGAGCAAAGATGCCGGAATAATAACAAAATGGGATGGCTTTGATGAATTGAATGGAAAATATAATATTAATATTGAGACGACTTTAGGAGTAGGTAGTAAAGTAAACAAGCATCAGTATTTAGCAGTTATTACTTTTGATGTTTCAAGCTATGAGGAAATGTGTGAAGCAATAGAATTTATAAACAGTAATGTTGAAATATGGAATGAAAAAGAAAATATTATTGTTTACTATGATGATTTAGAATCTCTGAAAATAGATGAGTCACACGCATCTTGTTAAAATGGTGGAGTTGAATGGATAATAAAAATAAAAGTAAAAAACTTAACACAGGCGATGTAATAGTTGTAGCATTTGGCGCAATGATAGGATGGGGATGGGTTGTTTCTTCTGGTGGATGGATACAACAAAGTGGTGTTATTGGAACAATTCTTGCCTTTTTATTAGGTGGAATAATGATTTACTTTGTTGGTTTAGTTTATGCAGAATTAACTACAGCATTACCAGAAAATGGTGGCGCAAAAGTGTTTAGTCAGCATGCATTTGGAACAATTGGATCATTTATATGTACGTGGGCAATAATTCTTAGCTATATCGGAGTTGTTTGTTTTGAAGCCTGTTCGTTTCCTACAATTATCCAATATATTTTTCCGAGATTTTTGAAAGGCTATTTATATACTATAGCTGGATTTGATATTTACGCCACATGGTTAGTGGTTGCAATCATCTCTTGTGTGCTTATTACGTATATTAATATAAAAGGTGTGAAGACTGCAGCAATATTACAAAAGATACTTACAATTATAATTGCTGCAGTTGGAATGGTTCTTATTATCGCTTCAATAATAAATGGGGATTCATCAAATTTAGATGGACAACTTTTTATGGGTTCAGGAATTGATAAGATATTAGGAAATGTTTTGTCAATTGCAATGGTTGCACCATTCTTTTTGTTTGGATTTGATGTGATTCCGCAAGCAGCGGAAGAAATTAATATACCATTAAAAAAACTTGGTAAATTGATTGTGTTGTCAATTGCGCTAGCAGTTGCCTTCTATGGAATGGTAGTTTTTGCTGTTGGGTATGGAATGAATCATATAGAACTTGCAATATCATTACATGGTAGCGGCTTAGTGACAGCGGATGCAATGGCTAAATTATTTCATAGTAAAATAATGGCAAAAACGCTTATATTAGGCGGTGCGTGCGGGATTGTAACTAGTTGGAATTCCTTTTTGATTGGTGGAAGTCGTGCTTTGGAATCTATGGCGTCTTCTTATATGATTCCACATGTTTTTTGTAAAAAACATAAAAAATATCAAACACCTTATCTCTCATTAATATTAATAGGGATATTGTCAATCATATCATTATTTTTTGGTAGACAGATGTTGACATGGATATCAAATTGTGCGAGCTTTGCATGTTGTCTAACATACTGTATTGTTTCTCTTTCATTTTTGAGATTAAGAAAGAAAGAGCCTGAGTTGGCAAGGCCTTATAAAGTAAAGAATTATTATTTGGTTGGTATTATGGCAACAGTACTTTCAGGATTTTTATGTATGATGTATTTAATTCCAGGAACTGTATGCAGTATGATAGATCAGGAATTAATCATTACGGTTCTATGGACGATTATTGGTATATTCTTTGCTGTTGGTTGTAAGGTTAAATATAGAGATAGATTTGGAAAATAACTTTGGAAGATTGTGAACAATAAGGAGAGAGATAAAAATGAATTCATTGAGAAATGCTAAAAAAATCGGGGGGGGGGCAAAGACGTTCTAATATTGAACTTTTAAGGTTAATTTCAATGTTGATGATAGTAGCCCATCATTATGTTGTTAATTCAGGTTTATTGTCTTGTATTGATATTCAGAACAATTTACATTTTAAAGATTATTTCTTATTAGTGTTTGGTTGGGCTGGAAAAACAGGAATCAATATTTTTGTTATCATTACTGGATATTTTATGTGCACTTCGAATATAACAAGGAAGAAGTTTGGGAAATTATTAGCAGAAATATATTTTTATAAAATTATTTTGTGGAGTATATTTTTATTGACTAGATATGAACCTTTTTCTATTAAAGGATTTCTTGATATGATTTTCCCTTTTTTCACTGTTGCTGATAATTTTACAAGTTGTTTTTTGCTGTTTTATTTATTGATTCCATTTATAAATAAGTTGATTCAAGCTCTGACAGAAAAAGAGCATTTTTGGTTAATGATGTGGTGTATGGGGGTTTATGTATTTTTGCCATCGTTCACAAAAGCAAATATCCGATTCAATTATGTGACATGGTTTAGTATTCTCTTTATAATTGCATCGTATATCCGTCTTTATCCGAAAGATTGGTTTGGTAATTTTAAAATTACTGGGATGCTAATGGCTGTGTCATTGATTTTATCGTGGGCGAGTGTTGCAGTACTAGCTACTCTTAGCCGCATGGTTGGGAAAAACATCGGAATTAGCTATTTCTTTGTATCCGACTCTAATAAGATATTGGCTTTAGCGACAGGTGTTAGTGCATTTCTGTTCTTCAAAAATATAAAAATCGGATACAACAAGATCATCAATACAATCGCGGCCTCGACATTTGGAGTGTTGTTGATACACGCTAATAGCGATACCATGCGAAGATGGCTGTGGAAGGATACTTTTAACAATGTTGGTGCATATGAGTCCGGAGATGCGGTGATTCACGCTGTTGTGAGTGTAATACTGATTTATGCGGTATGTACGGTAGTCGATATTTTTAGAATAAAACTACTTGAAGTACCACTTATGAAAAAATTGAAATAATCGGAAAAGTTCGGAACTAGATCTAATGAATGTGGTGTGTCAGTGTAAAGAATAATATGGATATTACGTGATCTATTAATATACGAATTGGTATGTGTTAAGATGTGTTAAAGTAAAGCGGAAAGAATGCAGTAAGGAGAGAGAATGAACATAACATTACTTATTATGGTAACTGGTTTCGGCAGCCGTTTCGAAACAGGAATCAAAGCAAACAGAAAGCAATGCCATTAAGCTAGGTGTTCGAGGTTTTGTTCGGATTTGCATTGAAACATGTGCAAGAGGATATTTTGGTACTTGGAAATACAGATTGAGAAAAAAGGGCATGCTGATAAGACAGATGCTGTTCACCTGTCAAAAATGACAATCTTCAGTGGTAGAGCCTAAGACTATCGATATCCGAAATGAATCGCACTGATTCCACAGAGGGGTCGGTCAAATTGTCGGAATTTTTCTTTTACAGCATGGACATATTTCAACATCAACTTAATGATATCAATAGGTTTATCGGAGTCCCTGCGAATAAAAAACTTTCTTGCTGTTTTCAGAGCAGGGAACAGAAAGGGTCAGGCACTGTTAACATCTGAGTCCATAATCAATATCATTACAAATGCAGCATTGATTCCAACACTTTTACAAAATGGTGTAGTTGTGGCATCTGTTATCAGTGAGTTTGTAACAAATGCCATTCAGTTTGTTTATATGAAGAAAAAAGTGAAGTTCAATGTCAATTGGAAATCACTCATAACAGGAATTTTTAGTACAGCAATGATGTCTATATGTGTTCTTGGAGTCAAGTTATTGGAGTTACCTAATACAATTGGATTTATTGTCGAAGTGGGATGTGGAGCTTTAGTTTACATTGCAATTAATCTAATAATGAAAAACGTTTTGATTTTTGAAATGATTCAAAAGTTCAAAACGAAATTATTACATAAAGCGTGATTTAAATGTAGATACAGGAGAGATAACGTGGAAAAAGACAATGCAGTGATGCAAAGTACAAATTACAAACTGATTGATTTGATGAAATTTATCTGTGCATTTCTTGTAATTGGGATACATACAAGACCACTTCAGGTCGTCAGTGATGTGGCTGATAAGCTATTTTATTATGATATTTCAAATTATGCAGTTCCATTCTTTTACGCTTGCACAGGATATTTTTTGATTGCCAGACAACAAAATAAGGGTATGCATGAAAAAATATGCTTTCGAATATAGAAGGTTTTGCGACTATATGTGATTTGGTCGATTATTTATCTGCCTCTGATATTCTGCGGATGGATTATAGAGGGAAATAGGGAACCTATATATTTGCTCCGTTGCGTTAGAAATTTTATTCTCGTAGGAGAAAATTTCTATTCATGGGCATTATGGTATCTGAATGGACTGGTTTTTGCACTGATTTTCATTGATTTGCTACTGAGAAAGTTCTCGATAAAGCAAATCGTAAAATTCGGAAGTGTAATGTATGTTCTTGGAATTATTTTGGCAATGTTTGCAGGGCATTTAAATAAACTTCCAATGATGGTTTCCGTTGCGGTTAAATTATATTTTGCTGCCTTTGTGACAACAAGAAATGGTCTTTTTCAGTCCTTAATATTTGTTTCAATTGGAATGCTGTTAGCAGAAACAGAAAAGCTTGGAAAACTTCGTATAAGTACCGGTAGTATAATTGCAGCTGCATTAATGTATCTTACAAAGATAGCAACAAGTTTCATCGGGGGGGGCAATACTTCTCGAAGATACTGGATCTTCCGACATTTTTTTTTCCTGTTTGTAGTTGTAATTTCGGCATGCAAGAAGATTGATTTGAAGGGAAAGTTCTACGTGCGTCTGAGAAATTGGAGCGAAACAATTTATTTTGTACATATGTACTTTGTGGCTTTGTGTGCACTGGTATTATATAAAAGTGATTACAACTTCAAAACCTTTTTTATTGTCGCCAGTGGTTCGTTTATGATTTCATGGCTTACTTCTCTTTATAAAGAACGAAAAAATAGATAAATTCAGAAGGAAAATAACAATGGGAAAGTATTTTTGAACAGACGACTTCCGTGGTGAAACTGGAATTACTTTTACATCCGACCATGCCTACAAAGTAGGTCGTTTTCTCGGTGGGTATTATAATGCTCTTCATGAGCGTGACGAAGAAACTATGTGTCAGTGTCGAAGGGCCTGGATGTGGTGTGGATAAGCCGAGAAACCTAGCGAAAAGTGCTACTGTAGAATAAAAAAAGCAATAGGGTGGGTATGATGAACACAACATTACTTATCATGGCCGCCGGTATCGAAAGCCGATTTGGAGCAGGAATCAAACAGTTGAAGCTGATGGATGATGCTAATCATATCATCATGGACTATCACTCAATTCATGATGCAATTGAGGCTGGATTCAACCATGTAGTATTTATCATCCGAAAGGATATCGAGAAGGAGTTCAAAGAGGCAATCGGTGACCGTATTGCCTCCATCTGTGTTTCTCATGATGTCACTGTGGACTACGCTTTCCAGGATATCAACGACATCCCGGGAGCTCTGCCGGAAGGACGTACAAAAACCGTGGGGAACTGGACAGGCGTGCTTGCGGCAGGAAGGTCATCAAGACTCCGTTTATTGTGATCAATGAAGACGATTATTATGGCAAGGAAGGCTTTAACGCGGTTCATGAGTATCTGGTGAATGGCGGAAATTCCTGTATGACAGGTTTTGTGCTGAAGAACACACTGTCCGGTAATGGTGGTGTGACCCGCGGCATCTGCAAGATTAATGCGGAAAATAACTTGACTGAGGTCGTAGAGACCAAGAATATTGTAAAGACTGTGAACGGTGCAGAAGCGGACGGCGTAGATGGTGATGTAAATTCTCTGGTTTCCATGAACATGTGGAGTCTGACATCAGATTTTCTATATGTTCTGGAGGAAGGCTTCAAAGAGTTTTTCGAGAAAGAAGTTTCGGGCAATCCTCTGAAAGTGGAATACTTGATTCCCATCTTCATCGGTGAATTGCTGGAGCAGGGTAAAATGTCCGTGAAGGTTCTGAAAACTAACGATACCTGGTACGGCATGACCTATCACGAGGATGTCGTAGCAGTAAAGAACAGCTTCAAGAAGATACTGCCGGATGGCATGTACAAGGCTGACCTGTTCAGTGATCTGTCAACGACGATGAAAGAAACAATCGATTTACTCGGAAAGATCCTCACAAACATTTTAACTGCTCTTTATGAGCCGTTTGGATTCTCGCTCTTGCTTTCTTTTCTTGCTATGTTTTTCTACCTATACGTATCCAGAACTTCAAGAAAAACCGTATCTTCTTCCCATTTGCTGGGTGAAACGCTGGGGCAGATTTTTAGCACACAACAAAGCCAGTGGCGGGATCTTGGCAGCAGAAAGCATGAAAATCAGCAAGAGACGGATTGAACTTTTGAAGAAGTATGATATTCTATAGGCGAAATGTGTTGGATGCTGGACGGCCGGAGTTGTAGCTAGAAAACGATATTATGTAGGGGAATAAATACTATGAATATCATATGTAAAGAATGTGGCAAAGAATTTGATTTTTCTTCTAAAGAACAAAATTTCTATACATCGATGAATTACGAAATGCCCAAAAGGTGTCCGAAATGCAGAAAAGCAAGAAAGGCAGCAAAAAAGAAATGGGAAGAGGCTGAAAGAAAGCTATCTATTCTTTTGAAGTCTCTTCCATACCAGAAAATATCGCTTGAGGAATTGAAATTCGAAAATCCGGAGAGTTCACTTGTTATTATTGGAAATGGATTCGATATCATGCATGGTGTGAAATCTTCCTATTGGGATTTTCAAAAGACTATTGGGAAGAACAGTTCGCTCCGTTATGAAATGGAGACGTATTTGGATGTACCGGGTGATTTGTGGTCAAATTTAGAGGATTCCCTTGGCAGACTCAATTATAGTATGTTCTTAAATCCCACCGTCTTGGATATGTGGCTTGATAATTTTGGTGCATATGATCCGGATGCACAAGCTGCTGATTTCTTTGCGGCTGTCGAAACTGCAATAGGACCAACATTCAATATTCCAAGAGAATTAAATCAGAGATTTAAAAAGTGGATAAAAACTTTGACTGTAGAGGGGACAAGCAGACCATTTTCTGTATTACATGGCAATTATAAAGTGCTTTCTTTCAATTATACAGAGTTTATTGAAGACTTGTATGGAGCAAAAAAGGTGTGCTATATACATGGATGCCGAATAAATCGTAAAAAAGGTAAGCCGGATGAAATCATTTTAGGACATGTTCTAGGCCTTGAAGAAGAACAATGGGATAAAGTAGAACTGAAGCCTATTAAATTTAAAAATCTATATAAAAGATACATCTTTGAATCCGCAATGGAAACAGCTGCCAGAGAAGCAGCCTGGTATGATGAGTCAACCACAAAGAAATGCAGTGAAATAATAAAGAAACATAGTGCTTTCTTTGAAGGCTTGAGTGACGTAGAGGAAGTACATGTAATTGGCCACTCCTTATCTGGGGTCGATTATCCCTATTTTGATGAAGTAAATAAACACTGTAATGCAAAATGGATTATAGGTTATCACAGCTATGAAGACATGAAACGCATGATAGAATTAGTAGAACGTCTGAAATTAAAAGATGTTACTGTGTTTAGAACGTGATAAAAGGTAGAAACGGTCAGACATCAAACCACATTGGGGTCAGACCCCCTTACGATTAAAGTGGTTGGGACTGAAGGATACCTTTAAATTGTCTGGGTCCTTTTTTTCAACCATTTTAACGTTTCCGTCATCCTTGTCGATTTCAAAATCAATACCTTTTTCTAAGTCCAACATACATCTGTTTCTAAATCGTTCCCAGCTTCGATAGTCATTGGTTGTTTTTGTAACTAATTTGATGCTCGTGTTACGATTTTCCATCAGTGCATTGTTGATTCTTTTCTGTTCTACAGCAATTTCTCCTGTGTCTTTTGAAACGATACACCAGCAATTAAATGTGTGTTTCAAAACAAAATAATCCGAGTTTCATTCATATAATCCTAAAAGACATTTATATCTGAATGAAGAACATAAATGTACAACAATAATCTTATATTTTTATAATACCGTATATTTATTCTCTTGAAAATCAACAAATATATAGCTACAGGAACTAAAAAAGCCCCAAAATACTGGTGATCCGCAATTAGATAGGGTCGACTAAAAGTTGGCTTCAAGAATCGTAGGGTTGAAAACCCTATGAGTGTTTAAAGGATTAACTAGGGAGCAGAGATGTTGAAATCTCTGCTCTTTTTATAATAGTTTATTTGAGTCCGAATAATTCAAATCAATGTATTCTGTTAATCGGTCATACAGTTCTTCAAATCTTATGTCTATGTAACCGCGTAATTCTTCGATTTGGAATTCAAAGTCATTTTTTTGTAGTTTTCTGAAGTATTAGATCAGTTCAATAATATCCTGTGCATCCATAATTATTTCTCCCTTGGTTCCAGGCTGAATGTTGCGTCTGGATCGAGTACATATATTACGCGATTGCGGAAGCGAAGCTAGTTGGTATAGCCATTGGCGTTGTTCTTGATACACTTGATAATCTTGTTTCGATTCTCAATGA
>OLNT01000554.1_pt1 | contig 23658 bp, 19 predicted proteins | sample 1672641 | NCBI WGS metagenome assembly OLNT01 (sample SAMEA3136708, study PRJEB25190) | human gut metagenome
CGTTGCCGCCGAGGGCGATGACTACGGAAGGACCGTCACCTTTTGCGTAGGGCATGATTGCCTCCTTTTTAGGAATAAAAAAACCAACCCATTGAAATGGGACGAAAAATCGTCATAGGTTGGCAAGGGATTTCGATGCAATTCGTTGCGCCGCCACGGGGGGCGGCGCAACGGTGAGTTTGGAACCTAGAGACTTAGCTCAGGGTTGCGTACATGACAGCCTTGATGGTGTGCATGCGGTTCTCGGCCTCGTCGAAGACCTTGGACTGCTTGGACTCGAAGACGTCGTCAGCAACCTCCATCTCGGTGATGCCGAACTGCTCGGCCTTCTGGGCACCGATGGTGGTGTTGGTGTCATGGAAGCTGGGCAGGCAGTGCAGGAAGATAGCGTCCTTCTTAGCGTAGCCCATGACCTCCTTGGTCACGCGATAGGGCTCGAGGTTTTTGATGCGCTCGCCCCAGACCTCGTCGGGCTCGCCCATGGACACCCACACGTCAGCGTAGATGACGTCGGCGTCAGTGCAGCCTTCCTTCACGTCAGCGGTCAGCTTGACGGTGGCACCATGCTCAGCGGCGATGGCACGGCACTCCTCGACCAGCTCGGCCTCGGGCCAGTTGGTCTCGGGGGCGCAAGCAACGAAGTTCATGCCGAGCTTGGCGCAAACGACCATCATGGAACGGGCAACGTTGTTGGCGGCGTCAGCCATGAAGACGACGGTGCGGCCCTTCAGATCGTAGTTGAAGTTCTCCTGCATGGTGAGAACGTCAGCCAGCATCTGGGTGGGATGCCACTCGGTGGTCAGGCCATTCCAAACCGGCACGCCAGCGTTGGCAGCCAGGTCCTCGACGTCGGTCTGAGCGAAGCCGCGGAACTCAATGCCGTCATAGAAGCGGCCGAGCACGCGAGCGGTGTCCTCGATGGACTCCTTCTTGCCCATCTGGGAGCTGTTGGGATCCAGGTAGGTCACGCCCATGCCCAGGTCCATAGCGCCAACCTCGAATGCGCAACGGGTACGCGTGGAGGTCTTCTGGAACAGCAGCACGATGTTCTTGCCCTCAAGGTAGCGATGCGGCACGCCGGCACGCTTCATGTCCTTGAAGTTCTTGGAAAGCTTCAGCAGGTACTCGATCTCCTCGGTGGAGAAGTCCAGGAGACGCAGGAAATGACGACCGCTCAGGCTTACAGGCATGGTAATTCCTTTCGATAGCAAGTTAACAAGAACTTATGTGTGCAGGCCGCGCCAAGTTTCAGCCTGCTGTTTCTACCGGAACGCATTTTCATGCGTCCCGGGAAAAACCTAACAAGGGTTCCTGATTTCTCAGGATTCATATCCAAGATGGATACTCAGATTATGCGCTCTGCGCAGCGAGAAATCTAGTCCTCACGCCAGATCGGCATGCTCATGCAGCGGGGGCCGCCACGGCCACGGGAGAGCTCTGCCGAGGGAATCTCGATAGCATCGATGTTGTTCTTGCGCAGCAGCGCATTCGTGACATCGTTGCGCTCGTAAACAACCACGCGACCAGGAGCGATGCACAGCGTGTTGGAGCCGTCGTTCCACTGCTCGCGCTCGGCAGCGATGCGATCGCCACCTGCGCAGGGGATAAGGGTGACAGGCATGCCCACGTACTTCGCGAGAACTTCCTCGAGCGTACCAGAGGTCTCCTTGACCTTGATGCCCTCGCCCTCGGGGGTGATCTCGAACACGGTCAGCGGGCCCATGATACCGGGATGAATGGTGAACTTGTCAACATCGATCTGGGTGAACACGGTGTCGAGGTGCATCATTGCGCGGTTGTTCGGGATGTTGAACGCCAGGATGGTGTCGACCGGCGAGGTCTCGTCCTTGAAGATATTGTGGGCGATCTCGTCGATGGCATCTGGCTCGGTGCGCTGGGAGATGCCGATGGCCAGCGTATGCTCGTTGATGTTGAGGATGTCGCCGCCCTCGATGTGGAATGCGCTGTAACGGCTGTAGTACTGCGGCACATCCTTGAAATCGGGATGATGCGTGAAGATGTACTCAGCGAAGATGGTCTCGCGGTTACGCGTGACAGCATACATACGGTTGATGGAAACACCGTTGCCGATCATCGCGAACGGATCGCGGGTGAAGTACAGGTTCGGCATCGGGGCGATGACCATCTTGGAAGACTCGGAAACCAGGTCAACCAAGGAGTTGGACTTGTCGGTGTGCAGCTCGGTGAGGTTAACGCCCTCCATGCACTTCAGAACCAAGTCGATGTTGGTCTTGTAGTTGTCGTTCAGGTAATCGAAGAGAATCTTCTGATAACGCTCGGTGCGGATACCGGCCTCTTCGATGAACTGCTTCAGGAACTGCTCACGCAGAGCCGGATTGGCATCGAGCACCTCGGCCATGAGGTTCTCCAAATACACGACCTCCACGCCGTTGTCGCGAAGAGCCTGAGCAAAAGCATCATGCTCGGCCTGGGCAACCTTCAGAAACGGGATGTCGTCGAACAGCAGCTCTTCGAGCGTGTTCGGCGTGAGGTTCAGCAGCTCTTTACCAGGGCGATGCAACAGAACCTTCTTCAAGGGCTTGATTTCGCTCTTGACGTTTACGCCTGCCATGAAAACCCTCCTTATGCCTTTTATGCATTTTCGGACTTCTTAGAAGCGGAACGCCCGTTGCGCACCGCGCGTTCCGACTGCGAAACAAACTTCTCACGCTTCACAATGAAAAGCAACTACCAAAATTTCTCAAAACGATATTTTCAGGATGACCTGCGAAAACGACAAATTTCCGGCTTTGTTTCAATCGCGTTTCTACACATTTCCTTCACTTTCACTTTGGTTCACGATAGTTTACTTGTGCACTTGCATAATTTTCCCGCACCATACCTGAAGCCGAGCGGACCCATAGATGATTTCTCTCGAAACCCTAGATATGCATAAATATGAGAAATAATGCATCATGCGATTTTGATGCACGGACGCTTATAGTCTTTCAGACAATTGATAGAGAGACTCTATACCACTATGGCTGGTAGCATTTTTGGATGAGACGTAGCCGAAAACGCTATAGGTAGTTGAGAGACAACCGAACGACCGACATCCTCCCGCGACCTATTCCCCGTCGCTAATCGCACGACGCGCTCTGCAAGAATTCGACGACGCCTTGATGCGAGCCGCCTATTACCTTGATTCGACGGCTCTTCGCATTTTCATTCAGACATTTTGATGGTAAAGCAATTTGTTTTAGTCGTGACGTCTCGCAATCCTACGTGTCTTTGTGGGTTTGCGGTATAATAACGGCGTTTTGTGCGCCCATGGCTCAACGGATAGAGCATCGGACTTCTAATCCGACGGTTGCAGGTTCGAGTCCTGCTGGGCGCGCCAGGATTTTTTGGCCGGAGCGCGATTTGCCGTCTCCGGCTTTTTTGTTGTCGAAAGCTGAGTGCATCTTGGCTCGCTCACGTGCTGCTTCGACGATGATCAACTTCCCCATGCCCTACAACGCAGACGCTCCATTGCGTGATTTCCCAGAGGAAGCGCTGTTTCACGTCGAATTTCCTTCGCGCAGCTTGCTCTTGCAAGACCCCGCCGTTACTGCGATATCATCAACGATATAGCGCAGCAATCAGCTACGTTCGGCTAGATCGCTTGTCTTTTCGCAACTATCGATTCGGGTTTTTGGACAATGTACGCACCTTAAGGCTGATTATGCCCGTCTTTCCTACGATAGGATCATCGATGAAAAGCTGCGATCACACGCACACAGCGAAATCGCTGATCTATCCACAATCGCTTTTGAAAGATCGCTCGCTCACTTAAAGGCTGTTGCGAGGCCGAGCAGGCAGGACCCGGCATGCAGCTCCCGAAACAGCAAGGTCTGAAGTCTCTTTCCGATTTGGCCCTCGATTTGGTCCGCATGTGGTCCGCAACTTGGCGCACATTTTGGCGCACAAATAACAAAGGTCAGAGCTGATAAAGCTCTGACCTGGGGTTTTAGTGGAGCGGGTGACGGGAATCGAACCCGCGTTAGAAGCTTGGAAGGCTTCAGTTCTACCATTGAACCACACCCGCGACTGGTCGGGACGACAGGATTCGAACCTGCGACATCCTGCTCCCAAAGCAGGCGCGCTACCAGGCTGCGCCACGTCCCGACATCCAAACAGCCTAGCTAGTATATCAGACTTTCTAAGCGTTTTCGGACAATTTCGCGCGAAGTTCACGAAGGGCGTTGCCGCGGTGGGAAATCGAGTTCTTCTCCTCGGGAAGCGCTTGACCGAGCGAACGCTCGAAATCAAACACCTCGGGCAGGAACAGCGGGTCATAGCCGAATCCGTTATCCCCCTGCGGTTCATGAGCTATACGGCCCTCGACCGTTCCGCGGGCATCGTATTCCCTACCTTGCTCATCAAGGTAGACCAGATGGCACACGAATCGGGCGCTGCGCTGCTCATCCTCTATATCCGAAAGAGCATCGAGCAGCTTCGCGTTATTGGCAGCGTCATTGCACGGTTCGCCGGCATATCGCGCGGAATGCACGCCAGGAGCGCCATCAAGCGCATCGACTTCCAGGCCGGAATCATCTGCTAGCACCGCCATCCCTCCGCTAGCCTGCTGAGCTGCTTGAGCTTTGATGTGGGCATTGCCCAGAAACGTCTCGGCATCTTCGACGGGGTCGGAGTGAACGCCGGCTTGCTTGAGGGTTTTGAACTCCCAACCGGGGAAATCGAGCGCTTCGGCGATCTCGACGGCCTTATGAGCGTTATTGCTGGCGATGAGAACGGTTTTCATGACGGTTCCTTTCGTGTCAAACGCTGTTCTTAGAATTCGATATGGGACACGCTGGTGATAGGCATGCAGAAAGCTCGGCTGCCGAAGCTTTGGAACTCCGCTACATCATCACCGGTGGTGTTGAACTCGTACTCGGCTTTGTGCCCTGCCTGAGCGCGTTGGTGATGACGATCAAGGATCTCGGTGACATCGCGAGCCGCTTCCTTCGCAGATGAGATGAGCGTGACCTCATGACCCACTACGCCGCCGATCAATGCCTTGAGCAGCGGAAAATGCGTGCAACCAAGGACGAGCGTATCGATTTGGCAGCGTCTCAACGGCTCCAGATACTCTTTTGCGATAGCCTGGAACGGCGGTCGGATATAGACCTTCGATGCAAGCGAGGTGTAATTCTCGATAGGGCCCTCCGCCATGCGGATGCCCTGCTCGGCTATCTCGACGAATCGCGGCGTAGCCGTGGAAAACACGGTGATTCCCGCATCCAGGTGGCGAATCGCCTTCGTATAGGCATCCGACTCAACCGTGGCCTTCGTTGCGATGACCCCGACTCGCTTATTGCGCGTTGCGTGCGCAGCCGCGCGTGCACCAGGTTCGACAACCCCGATGACGGGAACGGGAAACGTTTGCTGGGCATGAGCCAAACCGGCTGCAGTAGCGGTGTTGCATGCGATAACGATGAGCTTGACCCCGCGCTGCACCAGCCATGAGCCGATCTGCTGGACGAACCCATCCACCTCGGAAAGACTGCGCGGACCATAGGGGCAGCGCGCGGAATCGCCTACGTAGATGATGGACTCCTCCGGCAGCGCCTTCGCTATCTCGCGCGCTACGGTAAGCCCGCCGAACCCTGAATCGAACACGCCGATGGGCGCGTTATCGAATGTTTGCATGATATCCATAGCGCTCAGTATAACGCATGCTTGCGGGCGCTTTCTGAAATGCGCGGCGGGTGCCATAGTATCTGCTAACCTGCAGACAAGCAAAATAGTTCCAGAAAAGGGAGCAGCTGATCATGTCGAAGGAAAAAGACCGCAAAACCAATGCCATACGCGAAATGGAGGCGGCGCACGCCGATTTCGACACGCGCTTCTTCGAAAGCCCCGAAGCGCTATCCGGAGTCGAGGTAGCGGCGCTTTTGGAACAAGATCCGGATTGCGTATTTAAAACGTTGGTCACCCAAGGGAAATCAGGCCAGCATTTCGTGTTCATGATTCCCGTTGCCTGCGAGCTGGATTTGAAGAAGGCGGCTCGTGCTGCCGGAGAGAAGTCTATCGCGATGGTGAAATCTCGCGATCTTTTGGGGCTCACCGGATATATCCATGGCGGCTGCAGCCCAGTAGGAATGAAGAAGCTCTTCCCCACCTTCATCGACGAGACCGCCGAGCTGTACGACCGGATCATGTTCTCGGGCGGCCGCATTGGATGCCAGATTCAAACGCCGCTAAGCGAATTGCAACGCGTGGTGCCCGTGAAATGCGTTGATTTGACCGTGGTTTAACAAGACGCAAGCCACCGCGAACAGAAGACGCCCTGCAAGCAATGCTTGCAGGGCGTCTGAGCATTCACCGCCGAACAGCTATCACCAGTGGCTGACCACGCAATCACCGGAGTGGATAAGCGAGTACAGCTCCTTAGCCTTAGCCGGGGGCAGATTGACGCAACCATGGCTGCCGTAACCGTCTTTGTACATGGTTCCACCGAAATCGGGTTGCCAATCGGCATCGTGCAAGCCGATTGCGTTGCCATCGAAGGGCATCCAGTACTGAACGGTTGATTCGTAGATCTTCTGGCCGTTCTCATAACCGGTGAGCTTGCCGGGGCTCTGCATCGCATTCATCCAGAACACGCCGACGCTGGTGTCATGCGTGCCGTCGGGGATGCCGGAGATGCAGTCGGACTCCCAGGCCAGCGCACCGGAGTCATCGTAGAAGTAAACGTGTTGCTCCGCCAGGTCGATATCGATATAACGGTTGCCCCAATCCCGACCACCAACGCCGTTATATGCATCGCCGCTAGTGGCGTTGGGGATCTCGACGGTTTCAACAAGGCCTTCCTTGACGCCGTTGATCACCAAATCCATAAGCGCATCGTAGTCGATAGACCAGCCGTACACGCCGCCGGAAACCGTGATGGTCTTGCCATCGGCGCGCGTATAGGTGCGCGTGGTGCCGACGGTATCGCAATCGCCGGCAAGCTTGTCGACCCACGCTCGCATGGCTTCCTCATCAAGCACGGCCTGCACGTTTTCGTCAACAGTGACCCATTGCGAGATAAGATCGGCATTGACTTCCGCAGCAGTCGACTTGCCCATGGTCAGCACGATATCGGCCCCAATCATGGTGTTGGCCTGCTCGGCAGCGGTTTTCAGACGGGGGTCGGTGGAAAACACCGTAGGCTGCAACAGCTGCTCGGATGAAAGCACGACTTTGGGATCGAGCTCGGCGAGCGCAGCATCGGCGACAGCCATGACCTTAGACGCATCCAGAGCGGTGCCGGCAACTTCCTTGCAAACGGTGAAGGAACCGGATTTGGAATCATAGGCAACCGTAGCATTGAGAGGCTGCGTAGCGGATTCGTTGAAAGCGGCAACGGCTGCGGACACGGTTTGCTCAAGGCCGGAATCGTTGTACGAGCTGATCATAGCGCCGGTTGCATCATGGCTGCGCGTAAGCTCGACGGGCCACAGCCATTCGTTGTATGCAGAGTACGCTTCCTTAACCGCTTCGGAGGCGTTGAAATCGACGCCAGCGTCCTTGGCCGAGACCGTAAGGTTGAAGCCGTTACCGGTAATGGTGAGCTTGTAAGAGTTCACCTCATTGGCAAGCGCCTTTTCGACATCCGCCGTCGACATAAGCGATGCATCAAGATTGCCGATCTTAGTGTTGGGCATGAAGTGACTGCCGAAATACAGCGCCACGCCGCAATACGCGATCGCAAGGACAGCCACCAAACAAGCCGCGACGATCCCGAGTACCTTCCCGACGCGCTTCTTGGGGCGGGAAACGCCCGTAGAGGGGATTTGCATGCCGGAAGGCGCGTACCCTTGATGGCCGGTTTGCGCAAACTGCGGGTAGGCCTGCCTGTTTTGCTGGCCATGCACCTGCTGCGGGATGAAGCCACCCGGCTGGTTGTCGTCGTCGAAGTTGATGGAAGGGATATCGCTTGGAGCGACGTGACGTCCGCGCGAAACTTTATCGTTTTGATCGTTGCTCATGATGCTCTCGCTGAATAGGGTGCAGATAGCTATATTGTAGCAACGTAATACCCAAGGAGCGATACCTTGTGGTTATTTTCGATACGATAATTATGGCCATCGGGCTGCCGATCCAGCCGGCACGGGATTGCCGAATGCGATCCGGAAATGAATGCACGATGAAGCCTAGTCTGGATGACTAGGGCAACGTCGAGGGCTACGGCCTCGCGGAGAAGATCGCGGACTGTGCGCGCATCCTGGTCTACGTAATCGCCGCCCTTGCCGTCCTCGTCTCGGCAGCAGTCCTGTGTGAAAACCAGGCGAGCGGCGCGCAGGAGATGCAGGCATCGCCAGCCCGCACCGACGGCCCCATATACGACCTGCCCGAAGGCATCGGCCAGGAAATCGTGTGCGACGAGCGCAACCGCGAGTACCTGCTGCTGACCACCGAGCAGGGCGGCGTGTTCCTCATGCCGTACCTCGACGAGGACGGCGAGCAGGAGATCATGCCGCAGGCCTAGAACGCAAAGAAGCCGCCCCGTATGGAGCGGCTTCTTCTATTCGACGAGCAATACGAACGCCCGCCTAACGACGGACACCTGCATATGTTCGCCTACTGAACAGTTGGTGGAGGCGCGGAGAATCGAACTCCGGTCCATACTATATTATCCCTCAGGCTCTACAAGCTTATCCCATTATCGGAATTCGGAACCCGTCGGTCAACGGGCAAACGTTAGGGTTCCTAGTCGGTTCGATCTTTATCGAAGCCATACCGTCCACGTGCTTCGATGCAGTCCCCTAAAATGACGTCGCGTCCGAGCCGGGGACAACCCGGAGTTGACGTGCCAGGTGCTGTTTAGGCAGCCATGGCGAGCACCGGAGCGCTCTGAGAGTTGTTCTTGCCAATTAACTTGACGGTACCCCTGTTTAACGTGGCGAGGAGACCACGACCTGCTCCTCAGTTCAAACATACCATGTCGAAACCAGTCGCCCCCGAGAAGCCGGCTTTGCAGCCGAGTCGGGACGCTGCGGTCCACCTTGTCAAAGTGCACGGCGGCAAGTCGCCGAACGGATTGATAATCTTACTTCAAAAGCGAGCTGAAGTCCAATGCGCTTTTAATGTCGTCAAACGCGCCCTTAAATTCCGCAGCCATTTTCACGCCGTCCTTGAAAATGGCGTTCATGTCATCGGTTGCCTGCTGCACGCCGTCGCGCGTGATGCCCAGGCTGCCATCGTCAGCGACTTCGCCGCCGGCATCCTCGTCCTCGTCGCCCTCGACATAAAGATATTCGGCTTCCTCGCCGTCTTCCATGATGACGAAGCCGATACGGTTGCCCTGGTCGTCTTCAAGGTATCGGACGATATCATCGTCGGAAAGCTCGAGCTCGACAACCTCAAGATCTTCGTCGGCGGCAGGCGCCTCGTCAGCTTGAGAAGCTTCCTCCGCGACACGCTCCGAGATCTGCTCTTCGGCCTCCAGCGTTTCCTGATCGCTCATCGACGGCTCCTTTCCTTCAGCGCGCGCTCGATCTCACGCTTCGAGTCGCGCTCCGCCATAGCGGCGCGTTTGTCATAGTTCTTCTTGCCGCGGCACACCGCCAGCTCGACTTTCACGAGCGAGCTTTTGTTGAAGTACATCTTCAACGGGACAAGCGCCATGCCCTTCTCCTTGGTCTGCTGCTCAAGTTTGCGGATCTGGTTTTTGTGCAGCAGCAACTTGCGTTTGCGGTCCGGGTCGGGGTTGGCGATGTTGCCGAAGGCGTACGGGGGGATGTGGACGCCATGCAGCCACACCTCGCCGTGGCGAATGAGCGCGAAGCAATCGGTGAGCTGGCAATGGTTATCGCGCAGCGAACGCACCTCGGTACCGGTCAGGGCGATGCCGGCCTCGTAGGTTTCGAGAACCTCGTAATCGTGCAGCGCCTTGCGGTTGCGCGCGATGTCCTGTGCTTGCTTTTTCATGATGCTACTCCCCCTGCGCAGCACGCGTGGGACAGGCATCGAGCGACGCCGAGCCGCAACCCGCCATGGGCACGAAGGAGTCGCCGGACTCCAAATCGCGCGCAAACTGCACGAACAACGCCACAGTAGCGTCAAGATCGTCCAGGCAGATAACCTCGGTGGGCGTATGCATATAGCGAAGCGGCACGGACACCAAGCCCGTAGGAATGCCGGCACGGCTGACCTGGATGGGCCAGGCATCGGTGCCGGAATGGCCGGGCAGGGCCTCTATCTGATACGGGACGCCCGCCGTCTTGGCGGCCTGGACGAGGCGCTCGAACACCTGCGGGTTGACGTTGGGCCCGCGGCCGATAACCGGGCCGCCGCCGCACTTGATATCGCCGAACTTGGCGTGGCTGATGCCCGGGTAATCGGTGGCGTGCGTGACATCGAAGGCCACGGCAACATCGGGGCGGATGCCGAACGCGGACGTGATGGCGCCCCGAGTTCCGATTTCCTCCTGCACCGTGCATGCGCAGGTGACATCGCCCGCACAACCGCCGCCGGACGCCAACTCCTCGAGCACGCGCGTAATGACCCACACGCCGCACTTGTCGTCGAAGGCGCGCGAAACGCCCATGTTCTTCCCGAAGCGCTCAAAGCCCACGCCGAACGTGATAACATCGCCCACCTTCACCAGGCGCTTGACCTTCTTGGCGGGAAGGCCCAGATCGATGACCAGATCGGACAGGGGCGTGACCTTGTCACGCTCGCCAGCGGAGATAAGGTGGATGGGCTTGCGGCCGACGATGCCGCGCAAAGGATGCTCAACACCGGTGGCATGCACGTCCACACGAAGCCCCGGCAGAATGGCGGCATCGACGCCACCGATGGCGGCCACGGACAAAAACCCGTCATCGGAGACGTTGACCACCATCAAGCCGATCTCGTCCATGTGGGCGGCCAGCATGAGCGACGGCGCGGAGCCCCTACCCGCAAGGCGAGCATGGACCGAACCCATGACGTCTGTGGTGACCTGGTCGGCAACGCCCTCCATACGCTCGCGAACTATAGCGGCGATGCGCTGTTCGCAGCCTGTGGGCGAAGGGGTCTCGAGCAGACGCTTGAGATATTTGCGATCTTGCTTGTTCATGTGCTTCCTTTATTGAAGGAGGTTGTTACGCGCGGACCTTCACAACGATCTTGCGCACATGGCAAGGCTCGGAGCCGAGCGTGCAGCCGGGCTTGTGCGCATCTTCGGGCGCGAGAACGGCCAGGTCGCCGGCGCGCAGCACAACGTTCGTGCACTGCTCGGGCGTCTCGTACAGGCCGAAGTCGTTTTCCTCGTCGAACGGCTGGCACTCGGGCAGGCCATCCAGCTGAGCGTACTGCAAAAGCTCCTGACCGGACACGACGAACTGCACGTCGTAATAACCGCGATGCGCCTCCAACTGCTTTTCGGAAGCAGCGACGGTGTCGTATTCCTGCACGTTGGCGAACACGTCATCGCCATCGATCTCGTTACGGCCGAGCGGCAGAGCATCCAGGCCGTCCTGCGCAAGGAACGCATAGGCCTTGGAGAAGCGCTGGCTGAGATAGTCGTTTCCGTTCGCATGGGTAAGGTTGGTAACCAGCATACTGATTCCTTTCATATTCACGCAGCGCGCAAGGCGCCGCCTTATTCGTTTAGGGAAGTATACACCCCGCCGGCGGGCAGGCCGCCGCGGTAGACGGCGCCCCACGGCATGCACAAGGGAGACAAGGGCAGACCTTTGCGGCTTTACAGGTCAGCTGCTTTGGGGTTGCGCAGGGCCAGGCGGCCCAGCGGCCTTAAAATCGCGCAGGACCGAGCGACACATCCAGCCTATGGACCTGCGATTCATCGAGCACCGTGATGCCCGCGTCGCGGAACAGCTGCGCGGCAACGCCCCACCCCGGCACAAGCGCGCCCGTGAAGCTTCCGTCGTACACCGCCCCGCTTCCGCACGAAGGGCTTTTCGATTTGAGCACGGCCACCCGGCAATCGGCATCTCGCAACTGCTCCAGGCAGCGGCTTGCGCCAAGATGGAAGGCCTGCGTGACATCGTCGCCGTTTGCGTCCATCACGCGCACCGGACGGGACCCCGCGACGATCTCGCACGGCGAATGCGGCACGGGAAGGCCCCCTGTAACTTCAGGGCATATGGGAACGAGCTTGTAGCAACGGCCGAGCTGCATCACCGCGTCAGAGGGCTTCGAGGACCCGTCGTAACGACACGGCCTGCCCAGCAGGCAGGCGCTCACGGCGATGGCAGGCGATGTGTTCGGGGTTTTCTCCATACCGGTATTATAGCGCCCGAGCAAGTCGATTATTCCTACCAATATGCTACTTGGAGAGTATCAAAAAACTTCACGGACCCGAGTATCGCTGTGCTAGAGTTAAACGCAGGAGAAGCGAACGGAGCAAGCGCCCCGACGCATACGTCGTAGAAAGGCGATACCATGAAAGTTGCAATCCCCAGCGAAACCGGCGAAGGCCTGACGAGCATCCGCAGCGGACACTTCGGCCACACGCCCTGGTTCACGCTCGTGACCATCGAAGACGGACAGGTCACCGGCGTGGAGTCGGTGAAAAACGTCGATCATGACGAAGTAGGTTGCGGTGGCGTCATCGAGTTCGCGCACAACCTGGGCATCGACGCGATGATCTGCGCAGGCATGGGTCAGCCGCCGTTCATGCGCTTCACGCAATACGGCGTGGACATCTACCTTGAGCAGGAAACGCCCATGGTCGGAGACGCGGTGAACAAGTTCATCGCCGGCGATTGCGCGCGCATGGTGCTGGAAAACGCCTGCAGCCATCATCACTAGGATGCAGGGGCCGGCAGTCGCAATCGCCTTGCGGCGCAAGCCGAACCCGCACAGCTTGCTATAATCGACACGCAGTCACAGGCCCGGGCCGCACGCCCGGGCCTTTTCAATCTCAAGGAGCAGCCGTGGGCATATACGAAGATCTGCAAGCGTTCCAACCCGCCAACGAACAGGAAGCCGCCGACCGGGACCTTATCCTGTCGCGCTTGGAAACGGACCCCGCGGTGTTCGACCGATCGTCCGTGGCCCACATGGCATGCTCTATTTGGACCGTCGATCCCACATTCACGAAAACGCTGCTGGTGTATCACAACATATACGATTCGTGGAGCTGGATCGGCGGGCACGCGGACGGGCAGGCCGACCTTGCGGCAGTCGCCTTGCAGGAGCTAGAAGAGGAAACGGGCGTACACGGCGCGCGCCTGGTGCCGTGCGGGCCGGGCAACGTGCTGTCGTGCGAGGTGTTGACCGTGGACGGTCACGTCAAACGCGGGGCATACGTCAGCTCGCACCTGCACCTGAACGTCACATACCTGGCGGTTGCCGACCCCGCCGAGCATGTGCGCATCAAAGCCGACGAGAACAGCGGCGTGAAGTGGGCGAAGCTCGATGAAGCCGTGGCCCTATCAAGCGAACCGTGGATACGCGAGCGCATCTACCGCAAGCTCATCGAGAAGACGCGCGAGTTGGCGCCGCGCTTCGCAACGCGGTAAGCCGGCAACAACCGCTCAGACCGCGACATGCCTCTTCAGCCCAAGCGCGCTGCACCATGAGGATGCGCGAGCTAGCGCCGGGTTACGCCATCAAATTAGAAACCGACGCTGACTGCGCGCCTCCATCGCAAGCCTATCCACCCTGGGAGCAGGACCTCACACCATATTGCCGTGGATGTCGGCATGATGGACATCGGCCCAGCGACGACGCAGCGCCACATCCGCCGTTAGGTTTGCGTTATCGAACACAATGGACCACTGCGTGTTGCTGGTAACGTCCTCGGGATTCGGCTCCTGCGAGGCCGTCCTGAGCGCCTTCCATGCCGTGACCTGGGCATCCTGGCCCATCGGCGCCCCATCGAGCACCGCGGAGATGGCGTCGTAGCGCTCGCGACCGTGGCCGTACGCACCGTTTTTCTGAAACGGCGCGACCTTGTCTTCGTGCATGACGAAGAAATTGGTGACCTGACGCGTTGGCGTGACGACGGGCAAACGCTCGGGGCTGTCGCAATCGAACTCGACCACGCGGCCATCGCCTTGCGCATCGGTGATATAGAAATGATAATCACGCCCGCTTGTGGCGAACATATCGTAGGAAAGCAGCAGATCAACGGCTTGCTGGGTGGTTGCTGCCCGATCGAGCACCAAACGTATGGCCATAGGCGTCGAGATGATGGGCTTGCCGGTGATGCGGAAGGTGGGCTTGCTGTCGAGCGTGAGCACCGCGCAGGAAACGCCCTTCTCGTTCACGCCGTCTAAGCAGGCGAACGGCGCCGCCAGGCACGCGAAACGCGATTTCATCTGCAGCGCATCGACCACGCCAAGGTTGTCGAGGGCGCAAAAACCGATGGATTCATAACCGTCGGCAGGGGCGCTGTGCACGAGCATGGCGGAGGTGTCGAATCTGAAGTCGTAGTTGCGGCCCATGAGCACGCCTTCACCGCTTGCAAGCGTGAACGCGCTGCATCCGAACTGCGGCGCCTGCATATGGACGGGGACGAGCGGAAGCGCCTCGGCGAGGATGGCGTCCATATTGCCCTGATCGGCTCCAAGGCCGCGCTCGATGATGCGATCGAGGTCGTAGCGATAGGACACGTCCATGGCATAGAGGCCATACGGCCCATCGGCGGGCGCGATCTGCCTGATCGAGGCCATGGTGGCCGCGCGCGAGCCATATACGGCAGCGCCGACACCTGCGGCAACGCCTGCGGCGGCTACCGCCACCTTCGCGATATTCCCAAGCTTCATTGACGACCCCTTCCGTCGCACGTCCCGAAAGCGACGCTTCGCGAACACTTGCTCGATTATCGCACAAAACGGCATAAGTCGGAGACTCTCCCCCTGCACGGCCCCATTCCCCAGACATGCAGCTTCCCTTGCCCCGAAGAGTCTTTGTTCAAGCGCCGGCTCCTTTTGCGACCACGGCATCGGCTTCGATGTTCGGCAGCCCAACGAACTCCGCACGTGTCACACGCCGGCGCCTGTTGCCGCCCTTCCCCATGAGGCGCGAAACACCGGCCGATAGACTTAGGCTAAACGCGCTGATTGCCGCAACGCCTAGCGTGATTGCGCTAAAATAAACGTTTGCGAACAATGCGTTCTAGCAAGGGGAGCCGCAAGCGATGATCACCGAGAAAGCCATAGCAAGCCAATGCAACCAGCGTTCATTCACCCGAGGGCGCGCCATCGCGTCATCGGATAGGAACATCCTCACGAAGCAGGTGCGCTACGATGCCGAGGAGTCGGTTGTCAGCGCATTCGTGGCATCGAGCAGCGGCTGGGACGATCGCTATCGCACCTCGGTGATCCTCGACGAGGAGGCCGACGAGGTGCTGGATTACTCATGCACGTGCCCTGCGTTTCGCGAGTATGCCGGCATGTGCAAGCACTGCGTGGCTCTGGCGCTCGTGTTCTCGCAGCGTCCCGAGACCTTCATGGGCTACCAGGCGCAGCGTACGGCGCAATCCTCGTCATGCATCACGGAGTTCATGAAGCGCACCGAGGAGCTGCAGGCCGACGAGACGCCTGCCGAAAGCGTGGTTTTGCACGCAGAGCTGTCGTTCGGTTACGGGCTATGGTCCGCCTCGTTTCGCATCAGCGGGCCTTCGGGAACGCCTTACGTGCTGAAATCGCTTTCGGAGTTCGCCGACCGCATGCGCTCCGGCGCCCGCCACGCATACGGGAAGAAGCTGGCGTTCACGCACGCCCCCGCCCTGTTCGAGCAGCGCTCGCGCGGGATGGCCCAGTTCATCGAACGGGCCTGCTCCATGCGCGAGGCCGCCGATGACGCACCGTCATGGCTTCGCCGTCAAAGCGCCTCGGTGGGCCGTACCCTGCAGCTCTCCGAGGCCGAGGCCGTAGAGCTGTTCGGGTTGCTCGACGGCGCCGAGTTCAGCATCACGGGCGCCGATTACGCCACGCCCACCGTGCAGCGCGTGCATATCGAGCATAGCGACCCGGACATCTCGCTTTCACTGGCGCCGGCCGAGAATGGCGGCTGGGCCATCGAGCGCGGAGAGCATATCCGCATGGCCGAGCAAGCCGGGCGCCTGTATATATGGTGCGGCGGGGACACGGTGCATCGTTGTTCGCCGGCGTTCGCGCGCTGCTCCGACTTCCTGCGCACGGTCTACGACAGCGACGAGCGCAACCTGTTCGTGGCAAACGACGACATGCCCCTGTTCTGCGCAGCCGCCCTGCCCGTCATCGAGGAGAACCTGCATCTAAGCGCCCCGGCCGAGCTTTCTGCGTGGCGCCCCGTGGAATGCAAGCTGGCGTTTTTCCTGGACAAGAACGGTAAGAACGTGATCATCGGCGCCCAGGCGGCTTACGGGCCGCGCCGCTTCACGCTGTGCGGGACCGTGCCCGCCGAGCACAAGGACGGCAAGAGCGCCTCGGGTCCCTCGCCGTTGCGCGACGTGCGCGCCGAAGGCAAGGCCAAGACGCTGGTGGAACGGTATTTCGGAGCAGGTCAAACACGCATCCCCGTGAGCAACGAGGAAGCGGTTGCCAACCTTATCTTCACCGGCTTGGGCCAGCTGCGTGACGCCGGCGAGGTGTATACCACGCCGGCGTTCGACCGCCTGATCAAAGACGGCAAGCCGCGCCTGAGCATGGGCGTGTCGCTTTCGGGCAACCTCATCAACCTCACCGTCGACGCCGGCGACCTTGGCCCCGACGAGCTTGCTGCCATGCTGGGAAGCTACCGGAAGAAGAAGCGCTACCATCGCCTGCGCGATGGCGCGTTCGTGGACCTCTCCGATTTCGAGCTCGCTCAACTTGACCGCCTGGCATCCGACCTGGGCATCACGCAAAAGGAGCTTGCCACGGGCACGGTGGAGCTGCCGTCGTTTCGCGCGTTCTACCTCGACGAGGAAGCCGACCTCAACCGCGACCGCAGCTTCACACAGTACCTGAGCGATTTCCGCGCGATCGACGAGCGGGTATACCAGGTACCGGAAGAGCTGAACGCAACGCTGCGCCCCTACCAGGAAGAAGGCCTGCGATGGCTGTCCGCCCGCCTGGATGCGGGATTCGGCGGGGTGCTTGCCGACGAGATGGGCCTGGGCAAATCGGTCCAGCTCATCAGCTTGCTGGTGGCCCGCGCCGATCAGGCTCGCGAAGTCGGGCCGAGCTTGATCGTGTGTCCCTCTTCGCTCGTGTACAACTGGATGGCCGAATTCGAGCGCTTCGCACCCGGCCTGAATGTGGCCGCCGTGGTGGGCAGCGCCGCCGAGCGCAAGGTGATCCGAGGACATGCCTTCGCGCCGTATGACGCGAACCTGGTTTCCGGGCGGCAAGGCGATGCGACTGCATGGTCCGACAACGCAGAAGCGGCATCGCGCAACGTTGACGCTCGTACAAGGGAAGCAACCTTGCAAAACCGCGGTGAAGCAGCAGCACCGGAGTCCGTCGACGCAACCGGTAACCGGCCTGCACCGGTCGATGTGCTCATCACCTCCTACGACCTTGCGCGCATCGATTCGGCCGATTACGCCGGACGTGAGCTGTTCATCTGCGCCCTCGACGAAGCCCAATACATCAAAAACCCCGCAACGCTTACCACCCGCGCGGTTAAGCGCCTATCGGCGCGCCATCGGTTCGCGCTGACCGGCACGCCCATGGAGAACCGCCTATCGGAACTTTGGAGCATCTTCGACTTCCTGATGCCCGGCCTTCTGGGACCGTACGCGCGCTTCCGCGAACGATTCGAACTGCCCATCGTGGGCGGCGAAGCAGAGGTGGCAGCCCGCCTGAGCGCCGTCGTAGGGCCGTTTTTGCTTAGGCGCCGCAAGGCCGACGTGCTCACCGACCTGCCCGACAAGCTGGAAAGCGTGGTGTACGCCCCCATGGAGGGCCAGCAGCTCAAGCTTTACCGCGCCCATGAGCAACGTCTACGCGAAGAGCTGACTCGCCAGCGCCGCGAACGCAAGCAGCGCCAGGCGAAACGGGATGCAGGCGAGCACGTTTCCAGCGTGGAGGTGCTTGCCGAGCTCATGCAGCTGCGCCAGCTATGCTGCGACCCGCGCCTGCTGTTCGAGGACTATCGCGGCCACGGAGCGAAGCTCGATACCATCATGGAACTGGTGGCAAGCGCCATGGAAGGCGGCGAGAAGGCGCTCATCTTCAGCCAGTTCACCAGCTTTTTGGACCTGATCGCGCAACGCCTCGAGGAGGCGGGCATCGCCTTCTACACCATCACGGGGCAAACGCCCAAGAAGGACCGCGTCGAGCTGGTGAACGAGTTCAACGGCAATGACGTGCCCGTGCTCCTGGTGTCGCTCAAGGCCGGCGGCACGGGATTGAACCTCACGGGCGCGAGCGTGGTCATCCACGCCGACCCCTGGTGGAACGCCGCGGCGCAGCAGCAGGCTACCGACCGCGCTCACCGCATCGGGCAGACACGCGTGGTAAGCGTGCAGAAGGTCATCGCAAAAGGCACCATCGAGGAGCGCATCCTGCACCTGCAGGAGGAGAAGAGCAAGCTGGCCGACCAGGTGATCGGCTCGAGCGGCATCTCGCTTGCCAGCTTAAGCGCCGACGAGCTGATGGACCTGCTGAAAGGGTGATCTTGCTCCCTGAGCGCAAAGAAGGGCCGGGCTTCAAGCCATGCCCGCTGCCGAGCCTTCGTTTTCGGTTCGGGAAGCGGGACACGGTTCGAAACCCGGCCCTTTCGTTTGCCACGGCAGCGCGCATGGCGCCGCAACGATTAGAACTTGCGGAAGCGATCGTAGCGCTGGGAGAGCAGCTCCTGCTCGCTCATGCCGCACAGCTCATCGAGCGCCGCCTGCACATAATCGCGTACGTTACGCTCGGCGATGAGGGGGTTCTCGTGCGCGGGTGCGGGCCCTTCGGGGACCACGGCGTCGATGACGCCGAGCTCCAGGGACTCGTGTGCGCTCATCTTCATGACGGCGGCAGCCTCGGGGGCACGCGTCCTGTCCTTCCACAGGATGGAGGCGAAGCCCTCAGGCGAGAGCACCGAATACACCGCGTGTTCCTGCATGGCAACCCGATTGGCGACGGCGAGCGCCAAGGCGCCGCCCGAACCGCCTTCGCCCAAAAGCACGGTGACCACGGGAACCTTCAAGCCCGCCATAGCCACCAGGTTGTCGGCGATGGCGTTGCCCTGCCCGCGCTCCTCGGCCTCGGTGCCGCAATACGCGCCCTGGGTGTCCACCAAGCACACGATGGGACGACGGAACTTCTCGGCCTGGCGCATGAGGCGCAGCGCCTTGCGATAGCCCTCGGGCTGTGGGCATCCGAAGTTGCGGCGGATGCGCTCCTTGAGGTTCTCGCCCTTCTCCTGGCCGATGACGGTGACGGCACGCCCTCCGATCCAGCCGATGCCGCCGACGATGGCGCCATCATCGGCGAACCCGCGATCGCCATGCAGCTCGACGAACCCGTCGACGAAGCTGCGGATATAGGAGATCGCCGTGGGCCTGTGCACGTTGCGGGCCAGCTGCACGCTCTGCCACGCACGGTTTTCCTGCTCATCAGGCGATGCGGCTGCGGCGACCGATGTCGAGCCCACTTCCAAGGACGTGCCGGCCTCGGCGTCGAAGGTGCCAGCGGCGATGGCGCGCTCGACGCGTCGGGATGCGCCCGCACGCAGGCTCTCGGGGATAAGCGACGAGGGAATAGCCTCGCGCAGCTTCTCCCACACGGCGCGTTCCTCGACGCTCATAGGCTCGGGACGCAGGTCGGAATAGGTGACGGTGTTGTACGTTGCCGTGCCGTTTTTCAGGTTGTCGCAGACCGCACGGTAGCTGACGAGCACGTCATGGTCGCCGGCATTGTGCGCACACCCGGTCGCCTGGCAGGCGGTCGACAAATGCATGGCCAGGATATGGGCCAGCGTGGCACGTAGGTCCTGACGCTCGACGATGGCGTCGATCAAGCCATGTTCAAGCGCGAACTCGGCGGTTTGGAACCCTTCGGGCAGCTCCTGGCGGATGGTATCGCGGATAACGCGCTGCCCGGCGAAGCCGATGAGCGCTTTGGGTTCGGCCAAGATGATGTCGCCGTCCATGGCGAACGACGCGGTGACGCCGCCGGTGGTGGGATCGGTGATGACCGAGATGTACGGCAGATGCGCCGCAGCATGGCGCTCGATGGCGCACGAGGTCTTCGCCATCTGCATGAGCGAGACCAAACCCTCCTGCATGCGCGCGCCGCCCGAAGCGGTGAAGATAATCACCGGCAGATGCTCGGCGGTGGCACGCTCGAACAGGCGCGTGACCTTCTCCCCCACCACACTGCCCATGGACCCCATGAAGAACGTGGACTCCATGATGCCGATGGCGCACTTCAAGCCCGCAATGGAACCTTGACCAGTGCGAACGCCCTCCTCAAGGCCGGTTTTCCCGCGCTGGGCCTCAAGCTTGTCAAGGTAGCCCGGGAAGCCGAGCGGATCGGTTTGCTCGATGGCACGATCCCACTCCTGGAACGTGCCGGCATCGAGCAGGTCGTCGATGCGCTCGTCGGAGGTCATGCGCATGTACCCGCCGCACGAGGGGCACACGTAATGCCCCGCCGCCAAGCTGGCGCCGTCGAAGGTGAGCTTGCAGTGCTTGCAGGTGCGCCACGCGCCGCACACCTCATCGGTCTTGTCGGTGGTGCACAGCACCCAGCCGAGCTGCGGGGAATCGCCCAGCTGCGTGAACACGCGGCGACCGGCAGCTGCCGCGCGTGCCAGGAACGTATCTACGCCTGAAAGCGCCTGGGCATCTTCGATCAGCAAGATGACCTGGGCATCCGCTTGATCGGCGGCCTTCAGCACGGCATAGCCGTTGGAGTACAGCGCGTCGAGATGCTTCTCGCCAAGGCTGACCTTCGCATCGGCCGCGCGCAGAGCCGCATCCGCGCGTTTATCGTCGGTGCACGCGACGCAGGCAACCATGCCGGCATCCTGCACCGCCATGATGGTGCGCTTCGCGGCTTTGCCGCGCGCAACCACAAGGGCCACCGGCGCAGGAGTAAACGCCGCAGACCCGCCCGCCTGCGCAGTAAGGGGCGCCTGGGCATGCTGCGAGCCGACCCCGGTATAGGCCGACATGTCCGCGGCATCGACCGCGTTGGGAGCGGTCCCTTCGGCAGTCATGCGCTCGCGCTCCTCTTCCGCGATACGCGAGAGACGATACGCCACATCGGCATCGTCGACGACGCTTTCGCGTGCATCGCCGGAAACGGTGACGAACGAACCCGAACCGTCGAACGAGATGTAGTCCTGCTTGAATAGCTTCATGTCAAACCCTTCGAAAAACCCTACGCGCCCTTGGCCATAACGTATTTCTGCGTGGCCGTGGCCGCCACCTGATCGCCGACGAGCGCCTGCACATCGGCCACGACCATGCGCGAGGAGTTCTTCACGATATCGGCCTTCAGCGTGAGCACGTCGCCGGGCTGTACCTGGTGGCGGAACTTCGCCTTGTCGATGCCGGCGAAAAAGCCGAGCACCCCGGGCTCATCGCGGCCGACGAGCGCGCAAAACGATGCGGTTTGCGCAAGCGCTTCCATGATGATGACGCCCGGCAGCACCGGATGACCAGGGAAATGACCCGCGAACAGGGGCAGCTCGGGGTCAACGTCGAGCTCGGCGGTGATACTTGACCCGGGTTCGCATTCGAGCACGCGGCTGACCCACACGAACGGGTCGCGATGCGGCAGGACGCGCTCGATGACGTCGCGGCCGCAGGGATATTGGATGGTTTCCATGGGTAGGTCCTTCGAATGGGGCGCCGAGGCGCCCGCTGGATGTATGGGGTTATGCACGCACGACCCTAGAAGGGCGAGATGGCGAGGACGGCGTTGTGGCCGCCAAAGCCGAGCGAGTTAGACAGCGCGACCTTCTGCGGATAGCCCGTCTTCGCCTCGGTGAGCACGTTGACGGGGCAATCGGGGTCGGGCTGCGCAAAGCCCGTGGTGGGCGGCACGCACTCGTTGGCGACGGAAAGCGCCGTGACGATGGCCTCGACCGCGCCGGCGGCGCCGAGCGTATGGCCCGTGGTTCCCTTCACGGACACCACCGGCACCTTGCGACCCTCCTCCTCGCCGCACAGCGCAAGCAGCGCATGCGACTCGGTGGAGTCATTGGCCGGCGTAGCCGTGCCGTGGGCGTTGACGTGGCCAAGATCCGCAGGCGTGAAGCCGCCTTCAGAAAGTGCCTGGAGCATAGCGCGCTGGATGCCCTCGCCCGAAGGCTCGGGGGCGGTCATATGGTAGGCATCGCCCGTGGAGCCGAAACCCGTGATCTCGGCCAGGGGCTTCGCACCGCGCGCCAGGGCGTGCTCGAGGGATTCGAGCACCACGGCGCCGGCGCCTTCGCCCGCCACGAAACCGCAGCGACGCTCATCGAAGGGCAGCGATGCCTGAGCGGGGTCGTCGACCTTGGCAAGCGCGCCCAGATTGGCGAAACCGGCGATGCAGATGGGGTTGACCGACTCCTCCGAGCCACCCGCAAGCGCCATATCGGCGTATCCATGGCGGATGGAACGCACGGCGGCGCCGATGTTGTGGGCGCCGGTGGCGCAAGCGGTGGTCACGTCGATGCACTCGCCGCGCATGCCATAGCGGATGGCCAGATGACCTGCCGCGATGTTGCCGATCATGGTGGGAACGAACAGCGGGCTGACGCGCTTGGGGCCCTTATCGTGCAGCGTGTAGAAACCGTTTTGCAGCTCGTCGATGCCGCCAATGCCCGCGCCGAAGATCACCGCCGCGCGCGTGGGGTCCTCTTGCTCCATGTCGATGCCGGACTGCGCCATGGCCTCGTCGGCGGCAACGATGGCGTACTGGACGAAGCGCTCGAAGCGGCGCGCCTCCTTCTTGGACAGCCCGTGCTCGGTCGGGTCGAAATCACGCACCTCGCCCGCCGCATGCACATCGAACGCTTCATGATCGAAGTGCGAAATGGTATCGATGCAGCAGCGCTTGCCCATCACGGCATCCCAAAGCGCGTCAACGCCGACGCCGGCGGGCGTGACCGCGCCCATACCGGTGATGACCACGCGGTGGGTGCCATCAGGGCGGCGCGTTGCGGACGTATCGATTACCTGACTCATAGTGCCAAACCTCCATCGATGCAGATGACCTGCCCGGTAATGTAGCCGGATTCCTCGCTTGCCAAAAAGCCCACCAAATGGGCGACATCGTCCACCGTGCCGAAGCGTTTCATGGGAATCTGCTCGCCGATGGCCTCGCGCTGCTTCTCGGACAGGGCGTCGGTCATGTCGGTGGAGATGAAGCCGGGGGCGACGGCGTTGGCCGTGACGCCGCGGGCTGCAAGCTCGCGGGCGATGGTCTTCGTCAGCCCGATGACGCCCGCCTTCGATGCCGCGTAGTTCGCCTGGCCGGCGTTGCCGCCAACGCCGGAGATGCTCGACATGTTCACGATGCGCCCGTAGCGCTGCTTCATCATGATCTTGCCAGCGGCACGGCAGATGTGGAAGGTGCCCTTCAGATTGACGTCGATGACGCGGTCGAAGTCGTCGTCTTTCATGCGCACCATAAGCCCGTCGCGGGTGATACCGGCGTTGTTGACCACGGCATCCAGGCGCCCGAAGGCCTCGTGCGCCTGTTCGACAAGCGCGTTCGCCTCGGCTTCATCGGCCACGCTTGCCGCGATGGCCACGACCTGCACGCCATGTTCGCCGGCGATGCGGCCAGCCTGCTCGCGCAACGCGGGAAGGCC
>OLNT01000558.1_pt1 | contig 23532 bp, 24 predicted proteins | sample 1672641 | NCBI WGS metagenome assembly OLNT01 (sample SAMEA3136708, study PRJEB25190) | human gut metagenome
GATAACACAAATTTCATTCTAACATTATTTACGTTAATTGAAAAGAAAAAATTACAGTTTTATGCTATTTTTTCACTATTTATTGTTGAGCAAGCATATCTGCGATTGCCTGTTTTGCATGTTCGCCCGCAAATTTCTTTTCTGCGGCTGGGAGTTCAGAGATTTTAAACGGTGTGCCGAATGAAATCGTTACGTGAGATGGACAGACGCGAAGCCCCGGATTATTTTCAAAGATGTCTCTAGTGCCGCGGATGGCAACAGGAACAATAGGGGCTTTGGCTTTTTGAGCCATTTTCAGGCTGCCGCCTTTGAATTCTCCAAGTTCTCCGTTTGTACTTCTTGTACCTTCTGGATAAATACACATGGAATATCCTTCTTTTAGATATTCTGCACCTTCAAGGATGGTCTGTAATCCTTTGCGGATGTCTTTGCGGTCTAAAAACAGACAGTGAATGCGCTTCATCCAGGAAGAAAGTCCTGGAATATTTCCGAGGCTGTCCTTTGCTACAAAGCCTACACCACCGGGGATGGCAGCACCGGTAACGATGATGTCAAAGTAACTACTGTGGTTTCCAACGAAAAGAGCAGCTTCATCAGGGATATTTTCGAGTCCATTTACCTCGATCGTGACACCGGATATTTTTAAAAGATGTCGAAATACTTTTTGAACATGCGCCTGTGCGATGCGGGAAGCCTCCTGTGGGTCGGTCTGTTCAAGCTTTTTTAAACGAATCCTTTCCGGAGTCGTAAAGATCAAATAAAAAAACACATAAACTGCAATACAGATAGAACGAAAAGTCATGATTTCCCCCTTTCTTACGTTTTAACGTCCGTAAAGTTTTGTTACGTCATAAAGACGTTTTGCGACATCGCTGGTAAGAAGTTCTTTCTTCACGCGATAAGCCCAGTTGCCTTCTGCTTTTCCCGGAGTGTTCATACGATATTCACTTCCCTGACAGAACAGATCCTGAATAGGAATTAAAGCAAAGCGGGCAGGAGTGCCGAAGCAGGTACGGATGAAGTCCCAGCTGATCTGGGAGCCGTCGGTGTTCATGTAACGGCGTACTTTATCGCGGGCTTTTTCGGAAGCAGAGGCGTACCAGCCTGTTGTTGTATCGTTGTCGTGCGTTCCTGTATAGCATACGCAGTTATATGGCTGATTATAAGGAAGATAATTGCTGTCATCATCTTCAAAAGCGAATTGAAGAATCTTCATACCTGGTAATCCGAACTTATCACGTAATGCACGAACTTCATCTGTAATAATACCGAGATCTTCTGCGATGATAGGTGGTTCTTCTCCAAAAGATTGAATTAATGTTTCAAAGAAATCATCCTTCGGTCCATCAACCCATTTGCCATTTAAAGCAGTTTCAGAATCAGCAGGAATCTCCCAGTAGCTTTCTAAACCGCGGAAATGGTCAATACGAACGATATCACTTAATAAGAACTGTGTCTTAAAACGATCCATCCACCATGTATAATTGGTCTTTTTGTGGTATTTCCAGTCATAAAGAGGATTCCCCCATAACTGTCCGGTGGCGCTGAAATAGTCTGGTGGTACTCCGGCTACAACGGTTGGGAATCCATCAGAATCTACCTGGAATAATCTTGGTTCAGCCCACACATCAGAACTGTCACCAGAAACGAAGATCGGGATATCACCGATTAAAAGGATATCGCGCTCATTTGCGTAAGCTTTGAGCTGGCTCCACTGGTGGAAGAATGTCCACTGGAGGAACTTCTCATAAAGAATCTCATCTTCGAGGTCACGTTCGATGACAGCTTTCTGAGATTTCGTTGGTTTGCGGTATTTCTTCTCCCATTCTAACCAGTGAAGTCCGTCCTTGGACTTCTTAATTGCCATAAACATAGCATAATCATCTAACCAGTGAGAGCTTTTACAGAAAAGAGCAAGTTCAGATTTAAGCTCGCTGTCTTCCGGAAGTTCTTTAAAACGGGTAAATGCCTTTTTGAAAAGTTCTTCTTTGTATGCTTGTACAGCCTTAAAGTCAACTTCTTCTTCCGGGAAAGCAGGAACATTACTTAAGTCCGACTCCGCAAGAAGACCTTCCTGCAGAAGAAGTTCTGGACTGATCAGTAATGGCTGCCCTGCGAAAGAGGAGAAGCACTGATAGGGACTATTATGTCCTCCGGTAGGGCCAAGAGGAAGTGTCTGCCATAGATGCTGTCCGGCTTCCTGTAAGAAATCTACAAAACGATAGGCTTCCGGACCTAAATCTCCAACGCCAAACTTACTTGGTAAGGATGTTGGGTGAACTAAAATACCGGAAAGACGACGCATTTTTTTTAATAGTGAAAATTTATCGTTCATACGAACCTCCCTTAAATGAAATATTACTGATGTTTATTATACTGAATTTTGACAAAAATCGCAATGATTCATTAGGATTCATTAAGGATTAAAATCTGAAAAAATTGAAGATATAAAACAACTTTACAGCATTTTTTGCCGGAGAGTTTTAGGGGCGAATCACAGCAGAGATGTTTTTTTGCTTTTAAATTAGGAAAAACAGTGCTATAATAACTCATACTATATCTGTAACAATTTAGAATCAGAGAGGTTGCTGCTCAGCTGCAGGCCACATAGAGGGTTTGCATGTGAGCTGGAAACAATGTATATTTCCTAATTGGGAGAAAGAAATGAAACGAGAAAAGAATATATCAAGAAAGGTCGCACTGAATTTATGGCTGCCTATTATTGTGGTGGTCTTTATATTGGTAGCGGCCTTAGGTGTGATTGAAGTGAATCCCGGTCTCGGATATACGATCTTAGTAGGAGATGTCATATATCTTATTGCATCTGTTTTGTGTTACGAATATACAGAAAAGATGATTAATAATGAATTGCTTACGGCAGGGTTTGAACAGAGTCAGATCCAGAAGCAGATTCTTAAAGAACTGCCGGTGCCGTATGTAATGACAGACCAGTCAGGAACGATTATCTGGTATAATAAACAGTTTTCAGAAATCGCGGGACAAAAGATCATAAAGAAGAGTATCACACAGATCTTTCCGGGCCTTTACAAAAAGGTTTTTCCACAGAATGGACAGACGAAAGAATACTGTATCACACAGGAAGAACATAAATATCATGTGGAATGTAAGAGTATGGTATTTAAAAATCTGGAACGTGGAAAAGAGGAAGAGATTCAGGATGATGGGGCTGAAGGAGACGTTCTTCAGGTATTTTACTTTTTTGATGAGACGCAGCTTCGTGGATATGAGGAAGAGTCGAAGAAGAAGAGTCTGGTTGCCGGACTGATCTATATTGATAATTACGAAGAAGTTCTTGAAAATATGGAAGAAGTAAGGCAGTCGCTTTTACTTGCATTAGTAGAACGAAAGATTATGAAGTACATGCAGGGACTTGATGCGATCATCAAAGGTTTCGAGAAGGATAAGTTTCTCTTTGTATTTGAGGAAGAGAAGCTCGAAGAGCTGATGGAATCTAAATTTTCTATTCTTGATGAGGTTCGTCTGATCAATATTGGTAATGAGCTGTCCATGACATTAAGTATTGGTGTTGGTGTGAATGGAGGAAGCTATACCGAAACATATGAAAGTGCAAGAATGGCAATGGATCTTGCCCTTGGCCGAGGTGGAGACCAGGCAGTAGTAAGAGATGGGGATACGATTTCCTATTACGGAGGCAAGACACAGAAAGTAGAGAAGAGTACAAGAGTAAAGGCAAGAGTGAAAGCGCATGCACTGCGTGAGATCATGCTTACGCATGATAAGATTTTTGTCATGGGACATAAGAATCCGGATGCAGACTGTGTCGGTGCGGCTCTTGGTATTTATCGTCTGTCAAAGACTTTAGGTAAGAGCACATATATTGTTATGGATAAGGATTGTCCGGCGATAGAACCGATCGTAGAGGGAATCTACAAAGAGCGGGCAGAGGAAGAGGAAGATATTTTCGTAACGAATGAGGAAGCGCTGCTTCTTAAAGATAAGTCAGCGATGCTCATTGTTGTAGATGTCAATCTTCCGGCAATGACAGAGTGTCCGGAGCTTTTAAAGTCTGTCTCAACGATTGTTGTTCTTGATCACCACAGACAGAATAATGAAACGATAAAGAACGCAGTTGTTTCTTATGTAGAACCGTACGCATCGTCAACTTGTGAGATGGTAGCAGAGATTTTACAGTATATCGTAGATAAGCCGAAGCTTAAGAATATCGAGGCAGATGCCATGTATTCCGGTATTCTCGTAGACACCGATAATTTTGTTATAAAAGCAGGTGTCCGTACTTTTGAGGCGGCGGCTTTTTTAAGAAGAGCAGGTGCAGATGTGACCCGCGTAAGAAAGATGTTTCGTGAAGATATGGAACATTGCCGGATACGGACAGCCATTATTAACAAGGCTGAGATTTACATGAATGAATTTGCTATTTCCACATTCGATGGAGCAAATGTATCCGGAGCGACTGTTGTTGGGGCGAAGGCGGCCAATGCGTTGTTAAATATACAGGGAATCCGGGGAAGTTTTGTTTTGACATCGTTACAGGACTGTATATATATCAGTGCGCGTTCCATTGATGAGCTTAATGTACAGGTCATCATGGAGAAGTTCAATGGCGGCGGTCATCTTACGATGGCGGCGGCCCAGTTAAAAGATGTTACCCTTGAAGAAGCAAAGCAGCAGTTAGAAGATGTTTTGCAGCAGATGCGTGAAGATGGTGATATATAAGATTTCTAAATACGTACTCTCAGAGTCTTTATCTCAGTCGAGAAGACTCCCACCTCTTTCAGGTGGTGAGGACATTAACAATATAGGAGGATTAAAATGAAAGTTATTTTATTAGAAGACGTAAAGTCTCTTGGAAAAAAAGGTCAGTTAGTGGAAGTGAATGCAGGATATGCAAGAAACTTTATCCTTCCAAAGAAGCTTGGTGTAGAAGCTACCAACAAAAATATCAATGATTTAAAGCTTCAGAAGGCACATGAAGATAAGGTGGCAGCAGAACAGTTAGCAGCAGCGAAAGTTCTTGCAGAAGAACTCAAAGATAAGAGTGTAGAGCTTAAGATGAAAGTAGGAGAAGGCGGACGTACATTTGGCGCAATCTCCACAAAAGAAATTGCCGCAGCAGCGAAAGAACAGCTTGGTTACGATATCGATAAAAAGAAGATTTCCGTAAATGAAGCGATCAAGAGCCTTGGTGTTCATAATGTAAAGATTAAGTTACATCCTAAAGTAACTGCAGAACTTAAAGTAAAAGTAACAGAAAAGTAATATTAAAAATTCATATTTCTTATAATGAACTTTTAAAATATTTCTATATTTTAGTGGTGTTGTTATACTAAAGCTATATAGGAAACTATAAAATAGCAACCCCAGTAACGCATCAGAAGACAGGCGGGAATTGAGATTATAATCTCAATTCCCGCCGTCTTAGAAAGGATCATCAATGCCAACAGTAGACGAGAATTTTATAAAAAGAATACAGCCTCACAGTGAGGAGGCGGAGCGTTCCGTTTTAGGTTCCATGCTGATGGACAGGGATGCTATCGTTGAGGCAGAAGATATCCTCACGAAGGAAGACTTTTATCAGCGCCAGTACGGAATCGTATTTGAGGCAATGGTAGAACTTTACCGGGAAGGAAAGGCAGTCGATCTGATTACTCTCCAGAATAAGCTAAAAGAAAAGGAAGTTCCGGAAGAACTGATGAGTCTTGACTTTTTTCGTGATCTGGTAGAAGTAGTTCCTACAGCAGCCAATATTGGACAGTATGCAAAGATCGTTCACGATAAAGCAACGTTACGTGCACTGATTAAGGTGACGGAGAATATCGGGAATGAATGTTATCTTGGGAAAGAAGATACAGAAGCGATTCTTGAAAAAACAGAGAAAGATATTTTCGGTCTTCTACAGAATCGAAACCGTATGTCAGACTTTGTTCCAATTCAGCAGATTGTTTTGAATTCTTTAAGTGCGATAGAAGAAGCCTCAAAGACAAAAGGGCGGGTTACCGGTGTAGCTACTGGTTTTACAGAGCTTGATTATAAACTGACCGGCCTTCATCCGGCAGAGCTTATTCTTGTGGCTGCACGTCCGGCAATGGGAAAGACAGCATTCGTCCTTAATATTGCACAGTATGCAGCGTTTAAAGATAATCATGCCGTTGCCATGTTCAGTCTTGAGATGTCAAAAGAACAGCTTGTAACAAGACTCATGGCATCAGAATCCATGGTAGATTCTCAGCAGATGCGAACCGGTGATCTAAGAGATTCCGACTGGGAAAAGCTTTTAGAGGGCGCTGCCCTTATCGGTAATTCAAAGCTTATCATTGATGATACAGCGACAACGCTGGCAGAGATCCGTTCTAAATGTCGAAAATATAAGCAGACATACGGAATAGAGCTGGTCGTGATCGATTACCTTCAGCTTATGACCGGAAGCGAATCCCGAAGGAATGAATCCAGACAGCAGGAAATCTCCGAGATTTCCAGAGCACTTAAAGTTTTAGCAAGGGAACTGGATGTTCCGATCATTGCCCTCTCGCAGCTTTCGCGAGCAGTAGAGGCAAGACAGGATCATAAACCGATGCTTTCAGACCTTCGAGAGTCAGGAGCAATCGAGCAGGATGCCGATGTGGTTATGTTCCTGTACAGAGATGAATATTATAATCCGGATACCGAGAAAAAGAATCTGGCAGAAGTAATTGTTGCCAAGCAGAGAAACGGTTCTACCGGAAGTGTCGAGCTGGTATGGCTTGGTCAGTATACGAAGTTTGCGAATAAAGAGCGGGTTATGTAGATAACCTGCTTTTTTTGCCCGTATTTGTCAGTAATTATCTTTATTTAGAGGACGAATGGCATTGAGAGTGCTTTCTTAAAGTTGCTATAATAAAACCATGCTTGAGTATGTTTCAGGTAAAATATATTGTGTGGAACAGGAGCGGATCATATTATGAAAGAAAACAAATATACCATCTCAGAAGCCGCCCGGCTTTTGTCGGTGGAAAATCATGTCCTTCGTTACTGGGAAGAGGAACTTGAACTTAAAATACCAAGAAATGAACTGGGGCACCGCTATTATCGTGAAGAAGAAATACAGCTGTTACACTGTATCAAAGAATTAAAGAATAAAGGCTTTCAATTAAAAGCAGTCAAAGAAGTACTGCCGGATTTAGAGCAAAAAAAGCTGATTGATATACATAAACTACTGACAACACAGGAAGAACTTGAGAATCAGGAATTAGAGCAGCTAGAACAGGCAAGGCAAAAAGAAATAACACAAGGAGAAGAGGTACAAAGACAAGATATACAAAAAGAAAACAGAAGAAAAGAAACCGAAGAAAAAAATAAAAACATAGCAGGAAGAAATAGAGAAGAGACAGGAGTTGATTCTGGAAAAAACTGCAAAGTAATCGCGATTCATAATAAAACAGAAGATGCCGCAGTTGCAGAACGAGAAGCGAAAATGCAGCAATTTGAAGATATTATGGGCAGGATCGTTGGTAAAGCACTTCGTGAACAGGCAGAAAATCTTGGAGATGCCATGGGGAATCATCTCTGCAATAAAATGCTTCGGGAAGTAGACGAGCTGATGGTAGAGCAGGAACAGCGCGAAGAGGAACGATATAAACGGCTGGATGAAACAATCCGAAGTGTTCAAAAAGCAAGACAGGAAGTAGCGGTATCCAAAGATGGAGCCTTCAAAAAGAAAAGCCTTTTCTTCCGAAAGAATAAGAGAAAGTTATAATGGGGTGAATGAATAGACGGATTGCATCGAAATACTGTTTAAAGAAGAACAATTTATTAAAAAAATGTTGACAATTATTTTAATTTGGCGTATATTAATTAGCAGAGTGTTACTGATAAAGCAGGCATGACCATATTCGCAAAGTATTGCGTTTTTTGGTTGTGCCTTTTTGTTTTTTTGCTAGGAAAAGGAGAGGGGAGCAGGAGCAATGAAGCTGCTTAAGGCATTGAATAATAATGTAGCATTAGTCTATGACGATAAAAACAGGAAGCAGTTGTTATGGGAAGCGGGGTTGCATTTGGTTTAAAACCAGGAGGTTCTGTGAATCAGGATCGCGTGGAGAAACTCTTTGTTCTGGATAAGGAAAGGGGACATAAAGATTTCAATTCTTTACTGGAGCGTATTTCGTTAGAAAATCTCGAGCTGGCCAGCGATATTATCAAACGAGGAGAGAAGGAGTTAGGATATCATTGCAATGACAGCATTTTATTAACTTTATCAGATCACTTGGGAATGATGTTAGAACGTATGAAAGAGGGGATGTATTTTGCATCGCCACTGGAATGGGATATTAAGTTGATTTACCCTAAGGAATATCGGTATGCGATGACGGTTGTAGAAGAATTACAGCAGGAATTGGGGGCAGAGATTCCTGAACAGGAAGCAGCATTTATTGCATTACATTTTATTAATGCGAATCTCTATTTAGAAGGAATGCAGGACACGATTCTCAGTACTAAGATTATTCAGAATATTTTAAATATTTGCAAGATATATTACAGAAGAGAATTTAATGAGGATGATTTTGATGTCCGCCGTTTTATCTCTCATATTAGATATTTTGTACAGCGTCAGATGAAGGGTGAAGTGTTAGAAATTGACGAGACAATCGCGGAGGCGGTAATAACAAGTTGTCCTAAAGACTATAAATGTTCTTTAAAAATAGAAAAGTTTTTAAAGATGACCTATAACTGGGATATTAGTCGAGGCGAGATATTATATCTGACATTACATTTAAATCGTATTGGAAAAAAAGGATAAAGGTGTTACTAGTACGACTAGGCATGACTCGAACGATACAGTGGAATATAATAATGCACTGTGTCTGTTTCGGGTCATTTTTTGTTGAGAAAAAAAGAAGGAGAATAGAAGATGAAATTCGTGGAAGAAGCAAAGACCATTGTAAAACTGGTTGGCGGCGAAAAAAATATTAATAATCTGGTTCATTGTGCAACAAGATTACGTTTTGAATTAAAAAATGAAGCAAAAGCAGATAAAGAGGCTTTAGAAAGTTTACCATATGTTATGAAAGTCATTGCAAGTGGCGGACAATATCAGGTAGTGATTGGACCGGATGTAAATAATTATTATAATGCCATCTTATCTATTGCTAATATTGGAAATAAAAAAGATAATAAAGAAGAAACCAGCGAAAAGAAGAGTCCAATTGACCGTCTAATGAAAGTTATTTCAGGAGCATTTTCTCCATTGATTCCTTTACTTGCTGGTGCGGGTATGGTAAAAGCTTTACTCACTGTTTTAGTTGAATTTCATATATTAGGATACGAAGATCCAACTTACTTAATTTTGGCAGCTGCTGGTAATGCAGTATTTTACTTCCTGCCAATTTTCTTAGGAACTACATTGGCAAAGCAGTTTGGAGCAAATGCATATGTTGGTGGTGCAATTGGTGCGGCATTATTAGAGCCTAATTTTACAGGATTAATGACCGCAAAAGGAAGTGTAAATTTTTTGGGAATCCCGGTGACGCCAATTGATTATGCGTCAACAGTATTTCCGATTTTTATCGCAGTTATTGTGTATAGTTTTTTAGAAAAAGGTCTTAAGAAAATTATTAAAAAAGAACTGCAGCTTTTCCTTGTTCCTATGATTTGCCTGATGGTTATGGTGCCATTTACAGCAATTGCATTTGGTCCGGTTGGTACAACTGTAGGAAATGTTGTAGCAGATATTGTTGTAAAATTATTTAACTTTAATAAAATTATTGCCGGATTGCTTCTTGCAGCAGTTTATCCTTTCCTTACTATTTTTGGATTGCATTGGGGATTTACTCCTATTACATTACAAAACCTGGATCAGTATGGTGGGGATATGATTGAAGGAGTTTGTGTTTGTGCAGTTTTTGCACAGATTGGTATTGCGATTGGTGCTTATTTAAAAGGACGTAAAGGATCTAAGATTCGTTCTGTTGCAGGTCCGACAGTTATCACAGGTATAATGGCAGGCGTTTCAGAACCAATTCTTTATGGTATCGTTATGGAATACAAAAGATTAATGGCTGTTGTGGCGATTGCCAGTGGACTTGGTGGAGCAATTAATGGAGCGTTTGGTGTAACAATGGATGAGTATGTATTCCATAATATTTTTTCTATGATTATGAGAACATATTCTCCGTTTGGTGCTTATCTGATTGGGATTTCCGTTTCTCTTCTGGCAGGTGCACTGCTTACTTATTTCTGGGGAATCAGACCGGAGGATATGAAGGATTTTGTGCCAGAAGAAGATGGCGAAATGCTCGAAGAGAAGCCAGTGAAAAAAACAGAAGAAGAAATAGAAGAAAAAGAAGCTGCTGCAAAGAAAAAAGATATAGAAGTTTGTGCACCAATAGCTGGTCAGATTGTTGCATTAAAAGATGTTCCGGACGAAGTATTTTCCAGTGGAGTGACTGGTGATGGAATTGCGATTAATCCGATTGGAGATACGATAGTTGCACCGGCAGATGGAGTTATCAGTGCAGTTCTGCCATCAAAGCATGCTATTGGAATGACACTTTCTAATGGTGCAGAAATTCTGGTGCATGTAGGATTAAATACGGTTATGTTAGAGGGCAAAGGATTTGATGCAAAAGTTACCGAAGGACAAAAGGTAGATGCCGGGGAGGTATTACTTACATTTGATCGTGCATTGATTGAGAAGGCGGGATATTCATTAATCACACCAATTCTTGTAGCAAATACAGATGAATTTGCACCTCTGAAAAAAACAGATGCGAACAATGTAAATACAGGAGACAGTTTATATAAAATTGAAGCATAGGAGAATGATATATGAGAGACGATTTCTTATGGGGCGGCGCAGTTGCCGCTCATCAGGTAGAAGGTGCATATAAGCAAGATGGAAAAGGTCTTAGCATTGCGGATGTCATGACGGGCGGAAGCAGAGAAAAGGCAAGAGAAATTACAGACGGGATTATAGATGGAAAGTATTATCCAAATCATGAAGGAATTCATTTTTATGAATTATATAAAGACGATGTAAAACTTTTTGCAGAGATGGGATTTAAATGTTTTCGTACGAGTATTGCATGGAGCAGGATTTTTCCACAGGGAGATGAGACAGAACCAAATGAAGCAGGTCTGAAATTTTATGATGACTTGTTTGATGAGTTGTTAAAATATGGTATAGAACCAGTTGTTACCCTATCTCACTTTGAAATGCCATATGGATTAGTTAAGAAATATGGTGGTTGGAGAAGTCGCAAGATAATTGAATTTTTCAGTCGCTTTGCGCTTACTGTTATGGAACGTTACAAAGAAAAAGTAAAATATTGGATGATATTTAATGAGATAAATAATCAGATGATTCTTAGCAATCCAATTTATGCATTTACCAATTCAGGTATCTTATTTAAAGAAGAGGAAGATCGTCAACAGATAGTATATCAGGCGGCTCATTACCAATTTGTGGCGGCTGCTAATGTTGTAAGACGAGGACACGAGATTAATCCTGAATTTCAAATTGGATGTATGGTAGCAGCAACACCAGTATATCCTTATAGCAGTAATCCAGACGACATTTTGCTGGCACAGAAAGAGGACCGTAAAAACCTGTTTTTTACAGATGTGCAGGCAAGAGGACATTATCCAGCCTATATTAAAAAAGAATGGGAGAAAAACGGATATGTAATGGATATAACAGAGGAAGATTTAAATATTATAGCAAATGGTTGTGTGGACTATATTGCTTTTAGTTATTATTTAAGCAGCGTTATGAGTACAGACAGCCATATTGAAAGGCTGGGCAATGATCTTGCCACAAGTGCAGAAGCAGTACCTAATCCATACTTAGAGATGACTCCATGGGGTTGGACAATCGATCCTAAAGGGCTTCGCTATGTATTAAATCAGTATGCAGATAGATATGAATTGCCATTATTTATTGCAGAAAATGGATTTGGCTATGAAGATACTGTAGAAAATAATGAAATTATAGATGATAATAGAATTCAATTCTTAAGAGATCACATTCTGGAAATGAAAAAAGCAGTGGAAGAAGATGGCGTGGATTTGTTAGGTTATACGGTATGGGGCTGTATCGATCCAGTATCTTTTACTACAGGTGAAATGCGTAAGCGTTACGGATTTATTTATGTAGATAAAAATGATGATGGAAGTGGAACTTATGCAAGAATAAAGAAAAAGTCTTTTGACTGGTATAAAAAAGTAATTTCCAGTAACGGAGAAGAAGTGTAAATATTTTTGTATAAATAGTTGACAGAAAGAGGAAACCATAGATTAGTCTATAGCAGATGCTGTACAAATCTATGGTTTCCTCTCGTATGTAGAGCAATAAAAAGAGACACCATGAGGTGTCTCCCTTCAGATGATCCGTTCTTATTAACGAATTATTCCTGGCTGATAGCACCTGCTGGGCAAACGCCTGCACAAGAACCGCAATCCATGCATGTATCTGCATCGATAACGTACTTTCCATCACCTTCGCTGATAGCGCCTGCTGGGCATTCACCTTCACAAGTTCCACAACTAATACAATCATCAGAAATTACATATGCCATTATAGTATCCTCCTTTAGATTAGATAAATTGAACTTTATGTTCTGTATTCCTTATTCTATACTAGATTTCTTTTAATATCAAGCATAAACTGAGAGAAAAATTGTATTAAATTTTGTAAGATATTAAATTACTTTTAACTATTGACGTTTGGGGTTGTATACAAATGGAAATTCATTTATAATGTTGGTAAAGCAATCCAGATAGGACATGGGTAGTGCCCCAAAAGGAGGCTAGATGAATGAGAAGTGATGAACAGAGATATAAAACGATAGGATTGATGATTTTTACGGTAATCATCATTTTTTCTGTTGTGGGAATTGTAATTATTGGGTTTAAGATGGTTAAGAAGAATGAAGAGGCAAAGCTGGTTGCTGCTGCTGATACAGAATATATGAAGAAACAGAAGCAGGATGTAGAATCACAGAAGGGCTCGCAGGAAGAGAAGAGTACAGAAGAGAGTTTAAACATAGAAGAGTTTTTTGATTTTGCCACTGACTCGGATAAGAATACGAATGTGGCTGCAAATGCAGATCCAGATTCTGATACAGAAGTCAGTGAGGCAGATGCAAGGGTATATCTTATTCAGGGGAATGAGAAGAGTTCAAACCGCTACGAGAAGGCAGATCATTTATCCTATACAACGGTGACGAAGTATACATTAGAGGATTTATCGATTCTTGATTCATATGGATTGAAGATTACAAGGAATGAAATTTTTGCCCGTCATGGAAGAATGTTTAACGATCAGGAGTTACAGGAGTATTTTAAACGACAGCAGTGGTATGTTCCACAGATTGCGGCGAATGATTTTGATACCTCCTGTCTGAATGAAGTAGAAAAATATAACGTAAATCTTATCAGTGTTTATGAAGAACAGATTGGTGGAAAGTGACTTGACTTCCTGATACAAATCATGTAAAAGAGTTTTGGATAAAATGTTTTGTGGAAAATGTATAAAAAACAGTTGAATAATATAGCATAATGCGCTATAATACCCATGGAAATAAATATTCTTCAGGGCAGGGTGTAATTCCCGACCGGCGGTAAGCGTTTTTGATTTGTGTTTTGATATGTTTTGATATTAGAAAGAAGCGTAAGCCCGCGAGCGACAGCATGATCCGGTGTGATTCCGGAGCCGACGGTACAGTCCGGATGTGAGAAGAAGAAAGAGACTATGTAAGTATTATGAATGATTAAGATAATTATAGCCCTGAAATTTATCGATGTAGATTTCAGGGTATTTTTATTTTACAGGCTTCTTTCTTTATCTGATTTTTTATCTGATTTTACTTGCAGGAGGTTTGAGACATGCCGGAAGAGAAGTATATGAGAAGAGCCATAGAACTGGCGAAGAAGGGAAGCGGCCATGTGAACCCGAATCCACTGGTTGGAGCTGTTATTGTAAGAGACGGTGAGATTATCGGTGAGGGCTATCACGAATGTTATGGACAGCTTCATGCAGAGCGTAATGCGATAGCGAATGCGAAGAAGAGAGGAAACAGTCTAGAAGGCAGTACGATCTATGTAACATTAGAGCCATGTTGCCATTACGGGAAGACCCCTCCTTGCACGGAAGCGATTATTGAGGAGAAGATTGCGAGAGTAGTTGTTGGTTCAGACGATCCGAATCCATTAGTATCCGGTAAGGGATTTCAGATGCTTCGCGAGAAAGGAATCGAGGTGATTCCACATTTTCTTAAAGAAGAATGTGATGCGATGAATCATGTGTTTTTCCACTATATCCGTACCGGAACACCATATGTTGCGATGAAGTATGCGATGACGATGGATGGCAAGATTGCCTGTTATACCGGGGATTCCAAGTGGGTAACCGGCGAGGAATCAAGGGCACATGTTCAGACACTTCGTAATCATTATAAAGGTATTATGGCAGGAATCGGAACAGTTCTTGCGGATGACCCGATGCTCAACTGCCGTATAGAAGGCGGAAGAGACCCGATTCGTATTATTGCTGACAGTCATTTGCGGATTCCGATGGACTCCCAGCTTGTACGAACTGCCGGACAGCAGCCACTTATTGTAGCGTGTCTGCCGGATGCCGATGAAGAGAAGGCAGCACAGCTTCAGGAAAAGGGTGTGGAAGTATTACGGATTCCGGGAGTAACGACAGCGGATATAACAGAAGAACAAAAAGAAGTGATTTCCCTGCCGGTTCTGATGAAGGAACTTGGGGCACGTAAGATTGATGGTATCCTTTTAGAAGGCGGCGGTCAGCTTAACGAGAGTGCATTGCAGGCAGGAATTGTGGACAGAATATATTGTTATATTGCTCCTAAGATTTTTGGAGGGGCACAGGCAAAGACTCCGGTAGAAGGACAGGGACTTACCCGGGCAGCCGATGCATGGCAGTTTAATAGAATAGGAATGCAGGAATTCGGGCAGGATATTTTACTGGAATACGAAAAAGCGCAGGAATTGCAGTAATCGGCAGTTTTCGAAGAAAAATGAGCGGATTATGAATGTTTTTGAAGATTGCGAAAGTGCAAAGCATGCAGTGATCTGGTATCAAAGAAGTCAAATTGTATAGAAGCATAGAAAGGCAGATTGTATGTTTACAGGAATTATTGAGGAAGTAGGAGAAATCCAGAGCATTAAAAAAGGTGCGAATTCCGCAGTCATTACAATTAAAGCAAGTACTGTTTTAGGAGATCTGCATCTGGGTGACAGTGTAGCGCTTAACGGTGTCTGTCTCACAGCAGTATCTATTGGAAAGAATAATTATTCTGTAGATGTGATGCATGAGACATTAAGACGAACGAATCTTGGTGAGTTAAAGAGCGGAAGCAAGGTCAACCTTGAGAGAGCGATGGCGGCAAACGGAAGATTTGGCGGACATATCGTAGCAGGACATGTTGATGGAACAGGAACTATTTCTTCCATGAAGAAGGATGATAATGCTGTATGGATCACGATAGATACTTCTGCAGCAATATTAAAATATATTATAAGTAAAGGATCTATCACGATTGATGGAGTAAGTCTTACCGTAGCAAAGGTTGATAATAAGAGCTTTGCAGTTTCTGTTATTCCACATACGGGACAGAATACGACCCTTCTTGACAAGAAGCCGGGCGATACCGTAAATCTTGAGAATGATATGGTAGGTAAATATGTTGAGAAGCTTCTTCAGTATGGAAGTATACCGGATGAGGAAGAAGAGAGCACGACAGAGAAAACGGGCATTACAATGGATTTTCTCAGACAAAATGGATTCTAATTAAGGGAGGACCTAGGATAAATGAGCGACATTAAGTTTAACACAATCGAAGAAGCAATTGCTGATTATAAAGCAGGAAAGATGGTTATCGCAGTAGACGATGACGATATGGAGAATGAAGGTTCTCTTCTGGTAGCCGGCGAATTTGCCACACCAGAAGTTATCAACTTTATGGCAACGAATGCCAAAGGTTTAATTACAATGCCGATGTCTGAAGATGTAGCAAGACAGCTTGGATTAGAGGCATTGATCTGGCAGGGAACAGACGGAGAGCCATCCGTATCTACAGTATCCTTTGATAAAGCAGATGCACCAACCGGAATTTCCGCACAGGACCGTTCCGCAACAGTTATCGCTGCAACAAAGGAAGATGCCAGACCGGAAGATTTCCGTATGCCGGGTCATATGTTCCCGAAGGTAGCAAGAAAGGGCGGCGTATTAAAGAGAACAGGATTTACAGAAGCAGCAGTAGATTTAGCAGTTATGTCAGGACTTCGTCCGGTAGGACTTTGCTGTGATATTCTTGACGAAGACGGTTTTGTAGGAAAGCTTCCTGATCTCGTAGAATTTGCAAAGAAATACGACATAAAGCTTATCACAATTGCTGATATGATTCAGTATAGAAGAAAGACAGAATGTTTCGTAAGTCGTGAAGCAGAAGCAGATTTCCCAACACACTATGGACATTTTCGTATCTTTGGATATGTTAATAAGTTAAATGGAGAGCATCACGTTGCTATCGTAAAAGGTGATGTGTCAGACGGTAAACCGGTATTATGCCGAGTACATTCAGAATGTCTTACTGGTGATGCATTAGGTTCCCGTCGTTGTGACTGTGGACAGCAGTACCGCGCAGCAATCCAGATGATCGAAAAAGAAGGCCGCGGCGTTCTCTTATATATGCGTCAGGAAGGTCGTGGAATCGGTCTTATCAATAAGTTAAAAGCATACCAGCTTCAGGATACAGGAATGGATACTGTAGAAGCGAACCTTGCATTAGGATTTCCGGAAGATTTAAGAGATTACGGAATCGGTGCACAGATCCTTGCAGACCTTGGAATCAAAGAACTTCGTCTTATGACAAATAACCCGGCAAAGGTAGTTGGATTATCCGGATACGGTATCGAGATTGTAGAGCGTGTTCCGATTATCATCGAGGCGAATTCCGATGACTTATTCTACCTGAAAACAAAGCAGGAAAAGATGGGACATTACACAAAATACTAAATAAAGCAGTTTTGCCCGATCAGACTTTATAAAGAACAACTTGTTAAATATTTAAAATAAATGGAGGATAAAAAGATGGCATATCATGTAATCGAAGGAAATGTAGTAGGAAAAAAAGAGAAAATCGGAATCGTGTGTGCACGTTTCAATGAGTTTATTGTATCTAAGTTATTAGGCGGAGCGATTGATGGTCTTGTACGTCATGGAATTTCCGAAGAAAACATTGACGTAGCATGGGTACCAGGAGCATTCGAAATTCCATTAATCTGTGAAAAAATGGTTAAGACAGGTAAATATGATGCAGTAATCGCTCTTGGAACAGTAATCAGAGGATCAACAAGCCACTATGACTATGTATGTAATGAAGTATCCAAAGGTGTTGCACAGATTGGTCTGCAGGCAGGCATTCCAGTAATGTTCGGAATTCTTACAACAGAAAATATCGAGCAGGCAATCGAACGTGCAGGAACAAAAGCAGGAAACAAAGGTTATGATTGTGCTGTAGGTGCGATTGAAATGATCAATCTTATTAAAGCCATTGAAAAATAAGCAGTTTGTTTGTATTTAATTTTGTGCCTGAACAGTTATAAACTTTCTAAAAAAGACAGTTTTTGAGAAATAATCAAGAATAACTGACAATCTAACAGTTGAACTTTTTTCTTTCATGTATTATACTGAAATTCAGGCTTGCAAAAGTCAAAATAAACAGATAAAACCGCTTGATAGCTCACAGGAGCATAAGCAATATACGAATTGGAGGTATATATTTATGGCACAGCAGATTACAAAACAGACATTAATTGGTGAAATGCTTCAGATGGATATGGGAATCGCAGCAATCTTAATGGCAGCAGGAATGCACTGTGTAGGATGCCCATCTTCCGCTATGGAAAGCTTAGAAGAAGCTTGCATGGTACATGGAATGGATGCTGATCAGGTATTAAAACGCATCAACGATTACCTTGCAAATAAAGACAAATAATCTCTAAGTTGTAGATTTAAATTGTAAATTTAGTACAGACGAAAATGACCTATTCCGGATGCAGCTTCGAAGCATCTGGGGTAGGTCATTTTTTAGCATATGTGATGAAATCTTAAACCAGCTCACAGAGCATTTCAATGGCATTCTCTGCGAGTATCGTCTGAAAATGCTCTCTGAAATATGCTGGTGTTGCATAAGATGCGGAGATTCTCACACCAAAGTCTGCGGCAATATTGCAGGCGCGGTGGAAGGCATCTTCCTGACTTTCTGCCTTGCGCAGGATCATATAGTAATTATTAGAAACAGAATCTTTATACAGGGAACTTTCTCCTTCATAGAATGGAGCCAGGAAAGAACCAAGCTGGGATGCCTGGGAGAAGTTACGGAAAGAGTAATACTGGCAGTCGTGAGCGGCTGTTTTCTTTTCGTTCTTTTTCTTGAGGGCATCTTTTTTAGCCTGGGCGATCGCCTGTGTGAAAGGTGCGATCAAATCCAGTGCTTCATCGATGGCAGAGCGTTCCTTGGAAGAGTCTGCTTTAGAAGAGCTGGCCTGATAGGAATCAGAACCGTCTAAATCTTCTGAAGAAGAGAAGGGAAGAGGTTCATCACCTATCTCGTCGTCCTCTTCTTCGTCATCGAGAAAATCGATGGTATCGAAATCATCATCGTCTATCTCGGAAAAGTCTTCGTCAAATGAGTCATCCATATTTATTTTAGAGAATCTTGAAAATCGAGTATCAAGTTCGTCAGGGTCTTCTACTTTAGTAACTACCAGAACGAGGCAGTCATTAGATATTGGGATTGCTTCGATCATAAGCGGGATATTCTCTGCTTCAAATCCAAGCTCAGCGGATGCCTGCTGCATCATGTCGCGGAATAATTCTTTCGCTTTTTCGGAACCATAGGCAAGCTCGGAAAGATGAAGCTGTCTCTGGGTTAAATCTTCTTTACTTAAAGTGCAGCGTATCTGGGTGTCACTTAATTTTTCTAATTTCATAAAATCACTTCCTTTTTCAAAAAATAATCTGTCAGCAGGTACGGATAGGCAATGCTGTGATATGCCACAGATGCCGGCTTTTTCTAAAATATGTGCAGATATATGCTGACAGATATCTGTGTGTGTATAGTATAAACATTATTCCCCAAACTGTAAAGTGTTAAAATGTGCCGCAGATAGCGGAATATTGCACTTTAAGAAAAAGGAAAGAAAATATACAAGGAAAATATTGTAAAATAAAAACAAAAATGGTATACTATGCTTGCGCTGGTATTTCCGGCGGTGAAGAGAGGATACAGAGCAAACTGGCAGCAGGCAGTAACATAGTTAGTAATATAGCTAGTAACAGATGAATACAGGATGATCAGTCAGCTGGTAACAGGTAAGTGAGATATCAGTTTCGGAATAGGAACGTATTTTGCAGCAAGAATGTGAGGTATTCTTGCGTATATCCATAGTCATATCAGAAGATGCTTTATTCAAAAGATACTTTATATCAGAAGATGTTTTATTAGTTAGGTTTCGGATAATATCGACGGTGAATTCGTCGGATGAACGTGCAGAAACTGCATAATTCCCATAGCAATTTGAAAGGCTGCCTTTTCCTGTATCGTCTCTTCTGCAATCATAGCAGCTTCAGATGGATTCGAGAGGAAACAGACTTCAGCAATCACAGTCGGAGTATCATTATCCCGAAGAAGATAATAGTCGGTATTTGCTTTAATTTTCCGGTGGTTTTCTATTCCTGTAAGGCTGTACATCTGTGCTTGTATCAGACCGGCGAGACGTTTGCTTTCGGGGTAATTTGGGTGATAGAATACCTGGGCTCCGCAGGAAGAAGAATCAGGGAAGCTGTTTTGATGTATACTTACTGCACAGTTTATTTTACTTTCTTTGATAAGTGCTTTTCTTTTTTTTAGATCACTGGATTTTTTATTGGAGGAACTGCCATCTTCGAGGCTTCGGTCTTCACTCCGGGTCAGGATAACCTTAATACCATTCTGTTCCAGGACAGATTTACATTTTAGAGTAATAGCAAGATTAATATCTTTTTCTTTAATACCGGAAGCACTTACTTTCCCCGGGTCAGCTCCGCCATGTCCGGCATCAAGAAGAACACAGAAGTTTTCTGTTGCCTGGAACGTAGCATAAGAAAGGGCCATATGACCGACAAAGAATGCGCCGGCAGCGAAACAAAACAGCAATATAGATAGAATAATGGGATGCGTATGTATCTTCATAATGCAGATCCTTAATTATTATATATATCATTATATATATGAGAAAAAAAGAGAGTACATAACCGGTAGAGAGTGTAAAAGTGCTGAAAAATACAGACGTAAAGGTGGCTTTTTTTGACTTTATAGCCAAAACGTGATATGATGCAAAAGTCAGTTAATATATTTTTAGATAATCGATTTTATAATGTGCTAAGTGCAGGAACGCGGTCGTTTAGGCAGCGTTTGATCAATATATCAGAGGTGAACATTTGTGGAGACAGAATTATTAAATATAGAGAGTGTGTCGTCAGAACAGAAGGCGGCAGCACTGAGAAAGGCCGGAGAGATTATCCGGGAAGGTGGTCTGGTGGCTTTTCCAACAGAAACAGTATATGGTCTTGGAGCAGATGCCCTGAATGCAGAGGCGGCAGCTAAGATCTATGCGGCGAAGGGAAGACCTTCGGACAATCCTCTTATCGTGCATATCCACGATATCAGCCAGGTGTATGAGATTGCAGAAGAAGTTCCGGATGAGGCGAAGGCAGTCATGGAGAAGTTCTGGCCGGGACCTTTGACAATTATTTTAAATAAAAAGAGTTGTGTACCGGACGGGACAACCGGAGGACTTCATACGGTCGCGATTCGTATGCCGTCTCATCCGATCGCAAGAGATTTTATCCGGGAGAGTGGAAGAATGATCGCAGCTCCGAGTGCGAATACATCGGGAAGACCGAGTCCGACACTTGCATCCCATGTATATGAGGATATGCAGGGCAGAATTCCTCTTATTCTTGACGGAGGAGCTGTCGGAATAGGGATTGAATCCACGATCATTGATATGAGTACAGGTATTCCGACCATTTTAAGACCGGGATATATTACGAAGGATATGTTAGAAGAAGTTTTGCCGGAGGTGAAGATTGATCCGGCAGTTTCCGGACGTACTATGAAGAAGGACATTGTAGCTAAGGCACCGGGAATGAAGTATCGTCATTATGCGCCTAAAGGCCAGCTTACTCTGGTAGAAGGTGATAAGGATAAAGTGATCGCTAAGATTAATGAACTTGTCAGAGAGAAGAAGGAAGAGGGATATAAAGTAGGTGTGATAGGAACTGACGAAACGTTGGATGCTTATCATGCGGATATTTTAAGAAGTATTGGAAGCAGACAGAAGCCGGAATCTGTTGCGGCAAATCTGTACCGCATTCTCAGGGAATTTGATGATCTGGAATGTGATTATATGTATTCAGAGAGTTTTTTTGAGCAAGGTTTGGGGAATGCTATTATGAACCGTATGCTAAAAGCAGCCGGCTATCATCTGATTACACTATAGGAGGGATTAGTTTGGATTATCGCAAGATTATTATAGTGGGAGAGACTAATATAGGCCGGAGCTTTATGGCAGAATGTATTTTACGAGGTATATTGCAGAAGAGAAACTGCCAGAATATAGAGGTAGTGTCAAGAGGACTGGTTGTACTTTTCTCAGAGCCGGTTGCTCCGGGAGCGGCAAAGATCTTAAGAGAAAAGGGTTATAGCATAGAGAATTTCCGGTCTGCTCAGCTTACGGAAGAAGATCTTGCATCAGCAGATCTGGTGCTGACTATTACAAAAGGACTGGCAGAACAGATCAAAGAATCTTTTGATGTACAGACAGCCAGCTATATGTCAATAGGAACATTCATAGATATAGACAGTACAGAAGCAGAGGAGAAGATTCCGAAGGTGACAGAAGAAGACCCAGAGACATATCAGCAGTGTTTTGACATACTAGAGCCGTTGATGGAAGCGGTTGCAGACAGAATTATCGGAGAACTTCTTGTATGATACGAAGAAAGAAGGACTATACTTTTTTAAGGATGCTTGCGTTGATCACTCAGTTGGGAATCAGTATGCTGACCTGTATATTCCTTTGTATGATCATTGGAAAGTTTTTATCTGAGAGACTGCAGATCAGCTGGATTTTTCCGCTGTTTCTTCTGTTGGGAATATTAGCGGGATTCCGTTCCTGCTATATGATGATCATGCGTTTTATAAAGTAAAAATTTGTGTGCAGTTGGCAAAGATTTTTCACCTGCATCAGTGGGAGAAGGAAAGGAGAATCAGATAAAGGTGAACTGGAGAAGATGGATAAATAAAGACAATGAGACTTTATTTGATTTGATTTTCGGATGTATTGTATACAGTATTGTTTTTGAAGTAATAGGACTTCTTGTCGTGGAGAATAAAGGCAGCTACAGTATGGGACTTTTGCTTGGAACAGCTGTAGCGGTCGGACTTAGTGTGAGCATGTACAAGGGCCTGAACCGTTGTCTTGTGATGACAGAACAGAAGGCGGGAAGAAGTATGGCACTTGGCTCACTTTTCAGATCAGCGGTTATATTGTTGGCTGCATGGATCGGAATGCGCTCAGGATATTTTAGTTTTCCGGGAATCATCATTGGAATCCTTGGGTTGAAGATATCTGCACATTTCCATGCATATACTAATGTATATATAACAAAAAAATTATATAAGAAAGGAAGGTAAAGGTATGGGAAGCAGCGATGTGGATTTTTTTATCCATAGTTATTATGAATTTAAGCTGTTTGGGACTACCCTCTCTATTAATACTACTATGGTTACAACAGTGATCGTCTGTTTGATATTACTGGCATTGATATTGTTCGCCAGACATGAGATCATGAAAGATTATGACGAACCGAATGTTGTACAGAATGTAGTAGAGATGATCGTAGAGAAGATGGATGCCATGGTTGAGAACAACATGGGTATTCATGCGAAGAAGTACCTGAATTACGTGGAGGCGCTGATGGCGTTTATCTTTTTATCCAATATTTCAGGACTTTTCGGACTACGGCCGCCAACAGCAGATTTTGGAACCACATTCGGTCTGGCGCTGATCACATTTGTGATGATTGAATATGCGTGGATAAAGACAAAGGGATTTGGAATCATAAAAGATTTATTAGATCCGTTTCCAATCTTTCTCCCAATTAATATCATCAGTGAGTTTGCCACGCCGGTCTCCATGTCACTGCGTTTGTTCGGTAACGTAACAGCAGGAACCATTATGCTGGGCCTGTGGTACGCATTGATGCCGTGGTTTGCAAAGATTGGAATACCGGCATTTCTACATGCATATTTTGATTTCTTTTCCGGAGCAATCCAGACGTATGTATTTGGAATGTTGACAATGGTATTCGTAGCGAACCGTTATGAGTAAGAATTTGGAAGAAATGGTTTGCTGACAAAAGAGTGAAGTGTATTTAAGGAGGAGTTTATTATGACAGGAATTACAAACGAAGGTTTAGTTTTA
>OLNT01000578.1_pt1 | contig 23093 bp, 32 predicted proteins | sample 1672641 | NCBI WGS metagenome assembly OLNT01 (sample SAMEA3136708, study PRJEB25190) | human gut metagenome
ATGGTGGTCGCATTTGATACCGAGACGGTCTTCGACTGCTTGCTATTTAATGTAAGAAGAGCACCCGTAACTGTGCCGTTTCCAATGCCTGATATATCCGCACTTCCCATCAATTTGTTTAATTTTGCAAGCGCATCATTAAGTTCTTTTCCTTGTCGGGCATCAAGCACGCCTCCCTCTGCGGCAGTTGTGAGATTATTCACTACTTTGCAGAATGCTGCAGTACCAAGATCTGCAAACCACTTTTTAACTTTTCCCCACAATACAGGCACTTTGTCCCCGTTTGTTACATTTTCCCGCGTTCTTGCTTCTGTGAATACCGGCTCATCAGAGACGTTTTCCAACAATGTCAGCATCTGTTCAATTATATCCGGGTTATTATCAGCAACCGTAGTAGTTGCCTCCAGCCCTTCTATAACCTCACCTTCAGCTACGGTAGTATTCCATTCGTTCACAAGGTTTCCGGAGCTATCGGCTTTTTTTGCGCAAAAGACAAACCTGACAGTTCCCTTGTATGCTGCTACATTTCGACTCAGCACCCATGAGAACGTTATGTAATCACCGCTTACTGCCATATCCTGAATCATGTAAGAGTCTTTGTTTCCATTGCCATTCTGGTAATTGATATACAGATGCAGCGTTGATAAGTCTATATTGTCACCCACGATTTTAGGACACTTGAACTTTTTTTCTTTCAACATTTTGATCTGATTCAACTCCAAAGAATTTTTCTGACTCAGGAATGTATATGGATCTCGTATCTGCGTCAATGAGTAGTGTTCCAGATCCATCTATGCCTGCCTGAGCCAGCATTAAAGCTTCCTGTTCTGTCATTTCTGTAATACCTCCACTTCATTCGTAGTTATTTTATAATTTTTCTTATGACCGATTACAGATATGTATATCCGCGCATAAGTAAGAATTTCGTTTGGTATGTCACATACATTCTTGCCGTTGATTTCGTATACCGGTGCGGATTCTTTCACGCAACCAAATTCGTCCCGGAATTTTACGATTTTTGCGCATCCATCCCAATCCTCATCAAAAGAAAAGGATGCTTTCAGATATCCTTCACTTCCCTTCACCAAGCCGGCAAATGAACATGTGCTGGATTTTTCAATTCTCTGTCCGTGTACTATAAATTCTAATCGTCTCATACAAACAACTCCTTATATAGCCATAATGATATAGTTAATACGCACCGGCAGTGATATTCCGGAGGTGTTGCGCCCGGCGAAACATGCGTACCAAATATTATCTTGATACGTACAGCCTTCCATATGAATTCCATATGCAGCTCCATCGCCATTAGATATGGTTACGGTCGCGTTCACTGAACCACCATCAGTTATTCCGAGCAATGTTGCAACTTCGGCCGCAGTGAATAATGCCACTGAATCTTTCCCATTTGCAATCTTGACTACTTTCGAACCAGCGATCATGCCAGTTGCCTTCTGGATCAGATGATTCAAAGATGCGTAAATCGGTAAGACTGTATCGTTGTCTCCGTTCCACGGATCCCCTGCTCCAACCCACCAGTCTCCGTTCATCGGAGTCAGTGATGTTTTTGTTCCAGCAGCTCTGTCTCCATAGACCAGCTGATAATAATTAACAGCCAACTGTGCCGCATTTCCGGCTGGGTCCTTTCCCATGTAGCATGTAGATCCGGCTCCGTAACTTGACGATGATCCATTGGTATCGTTGTATGTATCGATTATGCCTTTTTCAACATCAAAATTAACGGTACCTTCTTTATTTTTTATGATGCCTGCTATCACTGTGCCTAAATTTGCTGCAATTGCACTTAATACCTCTACATCAAGATTTTCTACCGACAGATAATGCACTACCCATTGCGATCCAGTCCAACGCTTTATAGGCTCGCCTGATGCAGTCTGCCATAGTTGATCGATCTCCGGTTTTTCCGGCGCTGTCTCTGATATCAATATGGCATCTTTCCCAGGCGTTCCGTTTTCACCGTCTTTTACAGTTTCTACATGATCCCCGGTTCTATCTGTGATGCTGATCGTCGTCACATTTCCGGATTTTGTGATGTCTACAGTTGGAGATATTCCATCTTCTCCCGGTTCACCTTTCTCACCATCCACGCCATCTTTCCCCTTTGGCCCCTGAAATTTTCCCCACCGGTACTTTGTCGGATCCTCAGAATCAGCTTTTTCAAAATCTGCATACTGTCCCATGTATGTTTTCCCGGCAGTATCTGTTGTCGAAAATCCAGTTTTTCCATCCGCACTGGTCGCATAAGCAAAATGCACATAACTCGTCTCGCCGTTCTCTCCATTTTTCCCTGGAATTCCATCTGCACCATCTTCGCCATTGTCGCCCTGGAATTTTCCCCACGTATATTTCGATGGATCTGTACTGTCATCCAGTTCATAATCTGCATAGGTTCCAATATATTTGTTTGGCGTTTCCGTCATGTCACTGTATGATGTCGGGTTCGGTACCGCCGAATATTTCATATGAAAATATGTTGTTTTACCATCTTTACCCGCTGCTCCCGGAATGCCCTGCTCACCTTTTATCTTTACCCATGTGTACTGCGTCGGATCAGAAAGATCTGCTTCTTTTGTAAGTCTGTTCGTCGCGATTCCGAGATAGTCTTTTCCGTAAGCATTGGCCGAAATTCCTGTCCCGTTTTCATCATCTGCAAAGGCTGTCCACGTATAAAAATTACGATTCTTAGCGATCTTCTCAAATCGCTCTGCCAGCTCAATGACTTTTTCATCAATTCCGCTTTCCTGTCTTGCATAATCACCCAGCTCTGCTTCTTTCGTATCGTTCGATTCCGAGGTCTCTAATTTCAACAACCTTGCAGTAAGATATGTATTATCGTCATCATCAACAATGGATACCGTATCACCTACCTTTACTCCATCCGGAAGATATAACAACTCAACCTCGTAGGTAACAGCTTCATCACAGATCTTCTTAAGGCTGGACACGGCACGATTGCACAGTTCTGATTTTGATGTCGTATCGTACGTAAATGACTTCACGATATGCCCCACATCATCCTCTTTCTTTTCCGTCTTGATCTGATACCGGCTCCACTTTTCCAGTGCTTTTCTGGACATCACATAGTTCCCGAATACATGAAAATCACCATCATCATATTTATACCCATCAAGTGTGATCGGATTTTCTGATCCTTCCGGTGTTCCGCCGGTACAGCGGTATGCTGTTGCAAGATCTGCGATAGAACTCTTGATTCGAAATCCACTAACCTCTTTACCAACAGTCAAAGTAACACCCGAATCATTCCCTCTCTTCTTATACACATTGATGTATTTTCCAGTCACAGCCATATTCTCGACTTTGAAGCAGAATTCAATCTCAGCATTATCAAACTGCGTAGCTACGCTCAATAGCCTTTCCGTAGCTGTAGCTTCACCGTCCCAGGATAACTTTCTTGTAAGATTGCTTACTTCGTTGATCCCGATTTCAAATCCGGAATCATATGCAAATTTATTAATATAATGATCAATGCTATATGCTTTGTCTGCAGTGTATGTTCCAACCACTTCGTTCAGCAGGTCCAGTCCCGCATCTTCAGCATAGATGGATGCATCCTTTTGAATCGGATCTATCGTCGAATCAATAATCGTATAAACTTCTGCCTTACCGTCGTCTGCGCTCTGTTTTAAGATGAAATTCCCGACTGCTGCAAGCTTCTTCACATCGACTTCCTGTTTTTCGTCCTTATTCGAATTTGCGAAATCGTAATCCAGATTACATTCGAAGATTGCTACACCTTCTGATATTTCTTCTGTTTTTTTGTCATTTGTGATCATCAGCCCTTTTGGTAATCCCGTGGATGCTGATCCTAAAATATTCATTGCCCTGTCAGCAAAATATATGATCACAAGAACACCTCCCTGTACTTCATTCTAAACGTCGGTTTCTTCGCCCAGCTGGAGCACAAGCATTGAACCTGATTAACTCCCGGCTTCAGACAAAATGTTTCCCAGTCGTTACCAAGAGCTCCCAACTCCGGTTTCGGCAATCCATTCATAGTTACCGATGCTTCTTTGCAGTCAGCAATAACTCTGCTGGTTCGGGCGAATTTATTCGGCACGTCTCTCCATTTGTCTACATGCAGCTTTTGGAACCAAAAATTATTGATTCCGTTATATGTCAGATACCTGCTGCCGGATCTGCTTCCCCATTGTTTTATCGCTATCTGTATTTTGGTGCATTTCATGTCCTCAATCTCCGGCACTGTAAAACTTGGGTATCCACCCCAGTAGAAGAATGTAAGCTTACTTCCTTCTTTCCGGATATCGCAATGTCCCCAATCCCAATACCATGGGTTTTGCGTGTGTAAATGACTGGTCGTGTAGCTATACTCTTTCAGCACTTTTCCCGCTGCTTGGCGATCCGTATCTTTTTTGTTCGCGTTATAGCATACCAGCTCATAGTGTCCTGTATTTCCTGACATATCTATCTTATACCAGTTCACGCCGCAGATTAGCTTGTTATCCTCTGTGAGAAAATTGATACACATTTCTCCGGTCTGCCCCATCAATCCTGCATAAAACAAGATATGGAAATATGCGTAGAAATTTTTACATCCACTTTTATCTCCATTGGAATCTGCCGGTAAGATAACTGTCCTGAGACCTCCATTCGCACCGCCAACCTGCATCCCTGCTTCTTTTAAGCATAGGAATTTGTTATTAAACCAAGTTGTCGTTCCAAGTTTTCCTTTCGCTCCATAGAGCGGATGCATATAATCTGTTCCTGATGTATCATCTGGTGCATTAAAAAAATCCTGTAGTGTTGCAAGAGTTTCATTCGCCTTGTAGTTCTCTCCATCTGCTTCCTCAATATTTCCAAACTGCAAAATATGTTTATCCTGATCAACGAATCCGACAAAACCGTTCTCTCCGTTTTCCATCACCGCTTCGAATGTTGGGTGTGCTTTATAAGTTCCCTTGTAATCAACAACAAATGTTGTTCCATCATCTGTAGTCGGTATAACCTCGTACTCTTCCACGGAATACTTAAACGGATCTGCACAATAGAACTCAATTTCTGCAGTGATCGCATTCCTTCCATGCGGCACATCGCCGGCATTTACCTTTGTTCCGACATAATACTTATCCGGTTCATCCAGGAAGATCAGCTTCGCTTCTGCCACATCAAGTAATGAATTCAATTTGTTATACGCATTCCGGAATTCTGCGTTGCTCTTGGCAATCAGTTGGTACCCGACAGTAATGGTCCTTGGCTTATATCGTTTTCTCCGATATCTAGATCCGTCCATAATCTCTGTAGATAGATCTGTTATTTCTGTTTCAATCATTTCCCGGCCGGACACATACAGTGTCCGATATCCGGGAATTACATTTTCAAAATAGACTCCGTTAAAGTTGAGAGCTTCGGAAGGCAGTATCTGCTCTTCCTGTCTCTCTGTAGTGTCCACAAATTTATACATATCTGCCCTCCTTATCTCATGCCTTTCTTCCTTAGATCTCTTTTCTGCTGCTGTTCAATTTCTTCTTTGGTGTATTTCGCCGTTGCCTTTGCCACCTGCCGGCCATCTACTTCAACAGGGACGTAAATGGTATAGGTTTCGTTTCTGGTGTAGTCATAATCATCATTCAGATCTTCGATGCCAATTCTTAATCCAGCTCCAATTTCCGAAACAGGAACTAAATCCGGAATGTCTACCAGTTTCCATGCTGCCTTTTTCGCATCTGTGACCCTATCAGAAATTCCATTTACCCATCCTTCACCGAAATAGCCGCCAAGCTTATCTGCTACTTTTGACGGACTATGAATCTGCGCCTTCGCCCGGATTGCCGCCTCTGCTGCAGCTGCCAACTGCGCCGCAACAGATCTTACACGCCCAACCTGACTTGCCATACCATTTGCAAGGCCTGCCCCTATATATACACCGCAACTGTATGAACCGGATCCGGCTGATCGCATTGCTGACACTGTGGATGCAGACATGGATCTTGCTGTGGATACCGCTCTGTTCATTCCATTACGGACTCCGTTATTGAAGTTGTTTCCAACAGCGTTCCCGGAACTCCTTGCTTTTCCTTCTGCGTTTGAAAATTCTCTTACCAATGTATTAACTGCTGACTTTGCTCCACTTCCCAATGCATTCAGTCCGGAATTTACCACATTTACACTGGCTCGCATACTCGTGAGCGAGCTTTGGGCGCTTTTGGCATTACCGGCTATGGATTTCATGCTTGAATTGACAGACTTTAATGCTACCACCATTGCAAGGGTGCCAACTGCGCCGCCTGCCATAGCAGCTCCAAATGCTACCACTACAACAGCCGATGCTCCCATTCCGGCCGCAAGACCTAATGATAATGCTGTTAAGGCTGTCAGTGCTCCTACCGTTGCTAAAGCTCCGGATGATACAGTAGGGAATGCAACTCCCATCAACAGAAGTCCTGCCCCAGCTACCGTAAGACCGGCGCCAAGGGCCAGTGTTCCCGTTGCCAGAAGCAACACACCCGCTGCCGCAATCAGGACAGCTGCACCAACCACCGTAAGTCCGGCACCTACCATTACAAGTCCGGCACCAAGGACAATGCATCCCGCTCCAGCTACTGCAGCCCCAGCGCCAAATACAATCATGCCTGCTCCGAGGGTTGCGATGCAAGCCGCTCCCTGAATTCCATATTGCACAATGGTCGGAAGTACACCTGCTACTATGGCAAGCCCAACACTTGCCAGCAGTGCTCCGGTTGAAACCAGTAATATAGCTACACCAAAGGCAACGAGGCCTACTGCTCCGGCTGTCAATGCCGGTCCGAGGGCTGCCGCTCCAAGGGCAAGCCCTGCAATAGCCGCAACCATGCCAACCATACATCCTATAGCAAGCGGTCCCGCATTCGCCAGATTAACAGCCGCCAGTGATAATACAGCAATCCCCGCTGCCGCAATCAGGACAGCTACACCAAAGGCAATGAATCCGGTTGCTCCGGCCGTCATAGCCGGCGCCACATTTTTGGCAACAACCATTAAGCCTGCCACTGCAACCGTCATGCCGATCAGTACTCCTGCTGCCAGTGGTCCAGCTTGTGCGATTTGCACGGCTGAATATGCCAAAAGGGAAAATCCTGCTGCAATCAATGCTACTCCTGCTCCGATCGCTACAAATGCTTTTGCTGATTCTACGATAGTCCCTGATGATTCTTTACTTGCAGTGCCTACCGCTTTTTCACCCGCTGCTACGCCAAATAACTTACCTGTCAGCGTCGCTATTCCTTTTCCTGTCATGCTTACAATTGCGCCCGCAAAAGTTTTGACACCAGGGGCAACTGCACTGACTATTTTAAAGCCTTTAAAAGCAACATATAATTTCGGTAACAGCGTAATCGCTTTTGCCACTTCTTTATCGTGATCTTTTAAAAAATCTGCAAATGTGGTCAACGCACCTGTTGCTGTTCCCATGCTTTCAGAGAAATTATCCACACTTTCCTTTTTTCCAAATGCTCCAGTAAGTTCCTGTACTTCGTCAATAATCGCACCAGCTGCCTCTCCAAAGGCTGTCCCTACCTCTTTTGCATCTGTTTTCAGCACGTTCCAGTATGGAGATATAAGTTCGATTGCTTTTGGAATTCCAACGGACAATTTGTCAAATCCCGCCTCCACCTTACCGGTCATCCCATTGATTGCATCAATCACTTTAGGCTTTGCGAAAGTATCATAAAGCTTCATCATTCCGCTTACTGCAGATGCTTCCAAGTTACCCATAGCGCCTTCAAATGTTGTTACGGATGTAGCTGCTTCTTTCGCCATGTCGGTCATACCAATGTTATTGATAGCCTGTCCGAGCATGTCTGCGGTAATTGCACCCTTTTCCATTGCTCCTTTGAAGTCGTTCCCTAATGTTGGATTCAGCTTAATCAACTCTTTCCGTAAGCCTCCAGCAAGCTGCGGACTGGCATTAATGATCTGGTTCCAATCCTGAGCATGTAAAGCTCCTGCCGACATTGCCTGTGAAAACGCAAGTGCTACCGAGGAATATTCCTTTGCACCTCCGCCAAATACAGCAACTGCATTACCGACCGCTTCCGTCAACTTGTCTGCGTCTTTGATTCCATTCGCCGAAAGTGAGCCAAATGTACTCATAACATCCTGCAGGGAGAATACTGTTTTATCTGCATATGTTTTTAATGTACCTGTTGCTCCGGCTATTCTCTGTATTTCCGCTTCGGAATACCCGGAAAATCTCATAGCTGCCTGTAACTTATACATGGAATCCGATGTTTCTATCGTCTCTTTCGACAAATCACTGACTGAATTTGTCACCAGCGACATCGCCTTTCCACCGATTGCAGCCATTGCACCAAATCCAAGACCGCCGGTGAGAGTGGTTTTCAGATTATTTGCATATCCCTGGCATGATTTCATAATGGATGAAAAGTTTTTGTCCTGCGCTGATAATATTGCTTTTACACTATACGATTCTGCCATCCTCTCACTCCTCTCTATCCAGTAGTTTGGTTATTCCGGCAAATCTGGATGGTTTCCTTCGATTCTTCATTTTTTTCAGTTCTTTATCGAAATCAAAAAACTGCCGGAATCTCTTGTAAACTGGTTTGGTCTTGCCTTTGCCGGCTTTCTTTTCTGCCTTTACCGCAAAATTTAAAAATGCCTGACGATGTTCATGTAAACTTTCGTCAAGTATCCGAAGTTCTAAAGCCTCCATCATAAGTTCATATTCTGCCAACGTCAGCTGATCCACCTGTTTAAATGACGTGAATCCAAAATATCGGAAGCAATTCCTTGCTACGGTTGTATATAGGTCTTCCTCTTCTACTGCTCCTGAGCCTTCTTCTTCGCCATCTGTTCCTCGTACTCTTTCAAGATCTCTTTCACTGCTTTCTTGGTAGCATTTGTTTTCGATAAAAAATCTTTTGTTTTCTCCATGAGCTCATCGATGTCTACTTCTTCCGAATCAATGTAAGAATCTAACATTGCCTTTGTTACTCTTGGATTCTCTCCCTTATTCGCCAAATCTAACAGATCTACCAGTGCATTCGGTTCCTGATCAACCACAACACTGGCGATCAGATACCTTGCTCCTATTTCTTTTGTGGTTCCCTGCATTCCCTGAACCGGAACTACGGTAAGCTTATTTGCTTCTCTTAAGAATCCCATCCCGAATTTAAACTGATATACTGTTCCATCAATAGTAAGTTCCATCATATTGTTTTATCTCCCTTCTGTGCGATGTCGCACATCAAAAAGAGGACGATTCTTCTCGCCCTCTTAAGCTCCTGTCTTCTGAGTGTCTGCAAATACATATGCTGCTACTTCCTGCTGTTCTGCAGTAACCGTTGCATAGCCATCTACGCCTTTTCCTTCCAGTCCAAATGTCAATGATAACTCAACATTATCCTCTGCATTGGATGTCTTATCGATTTCCGTAAGATATCCCTGGAAGTATTTTGCCTTAAATTTATCAGTCGAGCTTGCCTGCGGCTCTGCTAAGTTTACTTCCCAGATCTCCATCTTTTCGTCATCATCGAGTGCTGCTTCCAGCTCATCGATGAACTTATCTCCTTTTTTTAAAAGGCTTGATGCTGTGATTTCTCCTTCTGCTGCTCCCGGTGTACGTACTGTGCCGTCTTTTGTCACTGTCGAATCAGCGTCCTTCGACTTTGTACGTTCATTCTCTGTTGTGAACGCAAGTGCTGTTGCATCATGATCTTTCTTGGTACTCAGGATGCGGTACAGATATACGATCTTTTTGCCTGCTACTGCTTCTGCAAATAACTGCAGTCCAAATAACTTTCCGTTCTTCACTATTGTCATCTCCTAACTAAATTTATATCCCACTTCCAAAATTCCCATAAGAAGCGGCTGTTTCGTTGTATTATCCGGCGTAATTCTTTGTGTTGGTCTCTGCATATTCCAGGCATAGTGCGCTGTATGTTCGATAGACCTGCAGATGTTTTTGATATCTGCTAAGATACCAGATACCGTTCCTCTCTGCCGTATATTATCATGCCAGACTTTCAACGTCAGATTAGCCTCGCCGATAATCTCATTTTTTGTAGCCTGATCACTCTCGGAGCAATCCGCCAGGTAAACAAAGGGATACGGCATGTCCTCCGGCGGTAAATCCGTGTCATACACACCAACTCCCGTATCCTCATATTTTTCTTTCAATGCCATCAAAACAGCACTGAACAATTCCTGCTGTGGATCCATCTTATCACCTCACAAGCTCCTTCATATCTGCCTTGAACTTTTCCTTCTGTTCTTCAAATGCAGGACGTATATGTGGCTTTCCTTTCATGAATCTTGTTCCATATTCCTGATAAGCTGCATATTCCGCTGTTGATTCAACCTCTGCAGTCATGCCGCCATCTGTAATTTCCAGCGTAATAGATCTTTGTAAATAATGTGTATCTACCGGTGCTTCTTTTTGAGCCGTTTTCTGCAACTGTGCACCGTTTTTTTTCACAGTTGCTTTGACTTTCGATAAATCCATGTTTTTAGTCAGTTTAGCCTCCAACTTTTCAAAGCCTATCAGCTTTACTCCCATCACATCACCTCCGACGCAACATATACCTGCTTCGTCCGAAGCTTCCTGCTGAAATCTACACCATATGTTTTATTCCCTACGCGAATCCTGTCAAACGGCTTGTCATAATGATTCTGCAAGTGAATGGTAAGGCTGCCTTCCTTAATTCCGGAATAGACAAGCATCATCGTATTCGTACCGGTATCCATGACTGAGGCAGACTTCATATCTTCTGATATCGTGTCCTCTCCGTAATTACCAGTAGCCGGATCATACTCTCCAGGGGTGAGTTTCTGGAAGTATATTGGTGTGTCATATCTCATATGAATCTCACCTTACCTTTCTTCGATTCTTTCTGATCATCCAGATATGCCCGGATGTCATCCATGTATCCCGCAAAATCATTTTCCGACCAGGAAAGGCTTTCCCCCTCAACACTGTGAGAGGAAAGTCCTTCTGAACCGATTCTGTTGAATCGTATGATTGACACATCCAGGATGATATAATTCATCTCTTCCGGAGGCTCTAACCCCCCGAGAAGAAAGCGCAGTCTTTGCTTGGTGGCCTTTAAAATCAGCAGTAATTTATTTTCCAAGGCTCCGTCTATTTCTTCCGGCAGTCCCAACAAGGTTTTCAGATCTTCAATCATACGATCCTCCTATTCTGCCGGCTCTTTATTTTCGGGTTCCTTCTTTCCGGCTTCTGGTGGTTTTTCATCGACATCTGTATCGGTCACATTATCCTGATCCTCTTCTACCAGTTCGATCAGCGGAGTGTGCTGTTTGTTGTTACTGCCGGCCAGCTCCTCGATTCTTTCTTTGCTGACATCTACTCCTTCACGAGGGAAGATATCTCCCTCGTTATAGGAATGATCGTTATCATGGAGATCAATAAAATGCTTGATTACCTTATACATACTTTTTTTACCTCCTATGCTCCCGGATTAACCGTTACAGTCACATCACCGGAACGAACAGCTTTGTAGTTCTGATCACACTCAACTAAGGTGATGTGATGACCTGCTGTTGAAGTAATCTCTGATTCACCGTCCCACTTAGACCAGTTCTTAACATCCATGCCGTAAGTTACTGCTGTTGCAGCTGCAGCATCTTTGTACTTCCAGCAGTTTCTCATTGACATTAACTGCTCTTTCACTGTCAGCTTTGTGGTTCCTGCTTCTGATCCAGCCTCTGACGTTACGTTTAACGTTCCTAATGTCTGTGTATCAGCTTCTCCTACAGAGATGTAAGCAATTGCATCCAGATACTCGCAGAACAGACGTAAGCCCATGATTGCGTAGTTATCCGAAATCATACGGTTGTATGTTCCTTCTGAGTGGAATCCGATAAACCCTGTCTCTGAATCCGTTGTGAATCCAAGTCCAGCTTTGGCAAACTCTGAATCTCCCGGATCAACATAATATGCAATCATGTTGTTGAGCGGTGTTGCAATTACAACATTCTGCGGGATCTCAGAAGTAACAAATACCACATCCGCTCCAAGGAAATTTGTCAGATACTTGAAGCCGAATGCTGTCTGCAGTGTAATATCTGCTGCACCGAGATACTTGTACACATCCAGAGTATTTACCCAAACAGCTACTCCGGTTGCCGTTCTCTTCATCTTCTGGAACTTAGCCACAACCTTTCCGATTGCCATTGCAACAGCCATCTGCCAAGTTGTTTCGTGTCCTGTAAGAGATCCGGCTTTTAACTGTGTGTAGAATTTATCAGTCACTACATTCTGCAGATCGGACTTGAACTCATCATCCGTATCCTGTACTGCCGCCTCATAACCTTTTTCCAAAATGGCTTCAAGAGATACGCCTTTACGATATTTTTCAATCTTGATCGTATCAAAAGGCTTTTCTTCTACTGTGTATCTGGACATCGGGATTTCTTCGCCTTCTCCAACATCCCCTGACTGCAGTTCACCTTTTACCGTTTTGGTCTTTAATACCGAATTGTTTTCCTTCCTGATCATTCTGGTAATTCCCAGAATATCTAACAGTGCCTTCAGGTTCTTACCGAAGGATGTGACAAAGTCAATCTCTCTGGCTTTTACCTCGATCTGCACTTCTCCTGTCAGGTTATTCGGTGCTGCAAATATCTGCAGACCTAATCTTCTAATATCATGCATGTTTCATACTTCCTTTCTTACTTACTGAAATAATGTGATGTTCTCAGCGATCAGTTTCTGTCTTTCTGACGGATTCTTCACTTCTAAGATCTGTTCTTTTGTCATCGATGGTTTATCTCCACCATTACCTGCTTTTGGAGGTTTCCCCTTTAAAGCATCTTTCACTGCATTCTGTACCGCTTCCTTGTACATGGTTGAGAAAGCTTCTACTGCTGCCTTGGTTCCATCTGCATCTTCTGCTACAAGGTTCATAACCAGCTCATCCGGAATAGCAATGTTCTCATCTGCCAGCATCTTGCGAGCTTCTTTCGCCATCATTTACCGACATCTGCCCCGGGATCTGGTTACCCATTTCAATTGCTTCTACCTCGCCGGTCTGCAGGTTCTTGCCCATACTGAAAGCAGTAACAGCTCCGAGTGCCGGTGCAAGTGTCGTCTTTGTCTGTACACCGGTAGCAACAAAGTTACGCTCTGCATTTGGTTTAAATGCAATTGTGACTGTAATCTTTCTTGTAGCACCGGCATCCGTGTTAGGATTCTGGATGTTCTCTGTCACCTCTTCAATGGCTCTGTTCACCTGTGCAGAAAATGCTCCATTTGCAAACTTTTCTAAATCTACATGTTTCATTGCTTATGTACCTCCTGTGTTATTTATCGAAAAACTCCGCTTCAATATCGGATGCTTCTCTCTGATCTGATTCTTTCTCAGGATCCGGTGCTTTCGTTTCTGGCTGCACCTCTTTAATCTCCTGTTCTGCTACAACATTATCGTTGTCCAATTCTTCTGCAGCATTTTCTACATAGTCTGCGGATCCATCTTCCTGAATAACTGCCATGTCTTTATCAATTGCCTTCTGCAGATCGATACTCATGATTCCCCACTTGCTGATCAGCTGTCTAAGCATGGTTTTTAATGCCATACCATCAAAATCTTTGAACCAGAAAGAAGAATACTTCCAGAGATCCTTTTCCGGAATTTTGCCCTGCTCTAAAAGTTCCAAAGTCTTCGCTCCGCCATTTCTGCTGAATGCAGGTGAATATTTTTCCGCATGTGCCATCATTTTCTTTTTGGACCAGTACATTGTTTTCCGGAATCCATTTTCATATTCGAACATGGCATAATATCCCATCGCCGGAGTCTCTTCACGGATCACATCATCATCAATCAGCTCTACTTCAATTTCTTCATCAAGTGGATCGTATCGGATCAATTCCCCTTCCTTAATAGCAAGCACATTCAGTTTTTTGTAATATCCAGAACGCTCCGCTAGCTGAATATAGCCTTTATATCCAAGCTGGAACTGTGCTTCTTTACAGCCTTTCTTCCTATTGTCGAACGGAACCATATAAAACTGTCCCAGCTGCGGAGAAGGGGAAAGATTCAACGCCTCTCCCAAAAGTGCTGCAGACAAGATACTCGGATTCGTACATTCCTGTAATGCCGGTGTTGCCTGGGCTGCAGACACAATACTGGAAATGAATCTTGTTCCATTCTTCCCACCTACAATACTATTAATCTGCTTCTTAACAGCATCCTGCGTAAGATATGCTGCCAGTCCTGTTTTTGTCTGTCTGTTCGCCAAACTGTTATTTACTGCCATGCTTTATTCCACCTTTCCAAATTTTAAATTATTCTTTTTCATGTAATCACGTAATGCCAGGATCTGTTCTTTAGTTCCCCATACGCGGAAATCTATTCTCATGACCGGTTCTGAAACAACTCTTGTATAGTCATTCTCCTCGGCTTTTCTAGGTGCATCATGAGTATCCGCAGCTTCTTCCGGATTCTCTGACTCTTTTCCTGTAGCAGCTTCCTCTGCTTTTCTTCTCTCTTCCTCAGCTTTCTGTCTGGCAAGTGCTTCTTCCTTTCTCTTCTGAATGTCAGCCAGCTCCTGTCCTTTCTTGATTGCCTGCGTAAGATCCAGTGTCTTCTTATAGACTTCCATTGCTTCGAAGCTGAATTCTGGCAATCTGCTGATCGTCCCAACTTCCTCGCCGATTCTATACATCGTTTCTTTCATCTGGTTTTCTACTTTCGACAGCGCTACTGATGCATTCAGCCACTTCTCGTCCCAGATCATTTCAAGTGTCACAAACTTCTGGAAGCCGATAGATTCAAATAGTTCCTGGACCGCTTTCCGCTTTTCTTCTTTCCTAATCTGCTCAACTTCTTTGATCTGAACATCAATTGCACTGATCTGTTCATCAACCAGCGCAAGAACTTCTTTTACTTCTTTTTCAAATCTATTGCATGGCTCCATGCACAGCTTTTTAACACGTTTCCGCTCATCGTCAATTGCCCCGCGAAGCTTATTTAAATTCGCTCTGTCTTTCTTTCCCTCTGAAATAGTCTCTTCTGTAAAGACCAATCCTTTGTACTCTTCCATCTTCTCGGCAATTGCCGCCTTCAGTTCTTCATTGTTCCACTTGATTTCCGGTACAAATCCACTTTCCTGTGGACTGAAGATTTTTAACTCCAACATAAAATACCTCCTATATTTCCGGGAGAATCAGTGGAGGCTTTCTCCCGCTCTCCACATATCTCCAAAATTTTTCTTCTTCCTGCTGCAGCATTGTAAGATCAGCTTCCACATCTCTTCTTTCGATAAAGTAATGTTTGACTGTTGTACGCTTTTCGTTGCCCCAGTCGGTATTCAAATGCGCTCTCAGAACTACGAACTGCCAACCGGTTACCAAAAGATAATGCAGTACCTGTATGTAATAATTATCCGGAATCCGATCCTTCCATTTTTCGTACTGCATGGACTGCAGAATATTTGTAGTTTTAATCTCCAATATTCCCTTGCGACCCTCCCGATCGGTCAGCTCGCCATCAAGAGACGCCTGCATGAATGAATGGTCCTTACTCTGCAGAATCCGGAATTCATGATGATCAACCTTATATTCCGGATAATCCAATTTAAACAGTTCCCGGATATATTCCTCTGCCTTTTTTCCATAGATCACGCACGGCTTGTCCGAAATATCTTTCGGTATCACCCTGCCAATCTTTTCTTCAAACAGATCAATATTGCTTTTATACGGATTCATTCCAACCACAGCACTGGCATCACTGCCGCCGATCCCATTCATTCTGCCTTTTAACCACTGCTGTTCATTTTCGAAATCATAAGCCTTAAAAATATCATTCATATCTGATACCCTGTTTCTGTACAAAGCTGCAATGCTCTATTTCGGTGTTCGCTCTGGTTCTTCAACTGCAGTTTCTTTTTACTTTTCTTTTCCTCCTGGCAGTCACATGGTTCTCCAGGATCTAAATTTGCGCCGCATAACGGGCATTCGTTGTAATACATTCTCTATTCCTCCATATTACTGGCAACTACTTCTGCCAAGATCTGTACAACATCAAAGATACGGGTCACAGCACGATATGCCTCGAGTTTCGTCTCAGAAAAAGGTTTCGAACCATTCAGGTGGCTCGTTATTCTTTTACATAAACCCGCCGCAAATCCGCTGAGTTTCTCCTCTTCTTCCCTTGCAGCGCCTTCCGGAATTGTATCTGCCATCGCTAAACCAATGTACATTTTTAATTCCATCTCTGTAATTTCATATTTCTTTTCTTCTGCCATTTGACTAATTCCCTTTCTTCTCATATAATATAGTTGACTAATTTTCTGAGCGCCCAAAGCTTGCCGGCTTATATGGGTGCTCTTCTTATTTCCACGTCAGATCAAAGATCTGTCTTAACTGATCCGGCGTATAGATTTTTGCTGATGGCACCGTCACACAGCTGATCAGGTAGTTTCTTCGCACTTCTACAGTATTCGAACACTTACTGATCGCATTTAAGTGCTCCTGGATTCTTTCCAGTTCTTTCCGGAATTCATGATCGTCCATCAGTCTTGGTATCTCTTGCAATGTCCTCACCTCCTTCACTTTGCAAACAACCAGATAAATAACACTGCATCGAATGCAAGTCCGATTGTTCCGCCAATCAGCAGCTCAAACACCGTTTCTCTGATGATTCTCTGCCATTTTGTTCTTGGTCCTCTTCTTTTCATGCTTGTCCTCCCTTCTACCGCTTAAGCGGTTTTCTCTTTCTGGTATCCAAGATATCCAACAGCTACACGATTCAGCTCATTCACAATCTTCGCTCGTTCTTCTGCAGATAATGTAGCCATGTCTCTCTCTACTCCATCGATGATCACGATGTTTATATGTTTCAAAACTGCATCACCTCTTTATAGGTTATGTATTATGGTTTGTACTTGTTGCATCTTTCTCCGATCTCTCCTATACTCTATATACAAGCACTTCCACGCTGAGTATTTATGAAAGGAGATTTTTTATGGGACATCAAATTGATTGGAGCGCTACTGCTGCTTGGATTGCCTTGGCTATTTCTATCATTAGTCCTGCAATCACAACCATTCTTACTAATCGCCATCAGCTCAAACTACGAGAGCTTGATATTCAAGAGAAGCATTCCAGTACATACAATGCCGCTCGAGCCGCAACCATCGAAGATTTTATTTCTAAAGTCGGGAAATACATTTCCTATTCTTCTTCAACGGCTAGAAAAGAATGTGCTGAAAGCTTTTTCCACATATACGCCTATACTCCACAATCTTTATGGCCGTTTTTAGATGATTTAAATGACAAAATCGAATCTAACGACTTTACTGGCGCTCACGAACTCTTCAATGGAATCGCTAAGTCATTAGCCTGCTTATTAAAAGGAGAACCGCTAATACTTCCATCAGAATAGTCCATGCTATCAGAAGCTTCCAATCTGGGAGCTTCATCTTATATTCAATCGCCCCACATATTATTGCTATGAATGTTACTATCAAAAAACAAATAACATTTATGTTCACTGTGACTCTCTACTCCCTCCCTTCTTCTGAACCTGTTTCATCTGTTGCAAATAAGTAATCATTACACGGCCTGTTCAATCACCGGAACATATCCACGCTTCTTCAACTCCTCATATAAGAATAGTCTGCCTTTCTGCGTCCATTCCGTCTGCATTGCGACATCTGCTCTACCGTCAGTTCTTGTAATATCAATAGTCCGGCTATGCACATATCCACCATTCTGATATTTTGAGTACAGCACCCACTGTCCGCCGACCTTATACTGAATCTTCAATTCTTTAAGAATCTTGTTCAGTTTTCTTCCGCTCATTCCATAGTCTTTTGCGATCTGCGTAATAGTTACCAACGACTTTGACTGTAGAATCATATCCACATAATTGGCTTTTGGTTGCAGTTCTGTGATAATCTGCTGTTGCTCAACTACCTGCTCACCAAGGAATTTACATCTGCCTTTCAAAGACTCGATCGAATGGTTCGCCATCTTTAATGCTCTTGCCATAATCTGTTCTGGTGTGTTCCAGGCTTTCTCAAGGTCAATAAGATAATCTCTACATCTTTTTCCTTTTTCGGTTCGGCTCATTAAACAAATGTGTTTCGCCATTAGTACAGACATCGAATAGTCTTCAAGTTCTCTTCTTGCACCGTTATTTACAACCGTACTCGATGTACACTTGTTATAATCTTCACCCTCTACAAACAACTCTTTGTTGGAATCGAACCATCGGCTGAATCTTGATGCCACTCCAAGAGCTTCATGTAATTCTCTTGCCGACACTGTTGGCTGTTCTGTTTCATAATTAATTTTTAATACTTCGTTCATGTGTCCTCCTTTTCGCATGTCACGCGACAAACTGACTAAAAAAAATTTCATTTACTTCTTCTCTTGTCATGCCAAGCTCTTTGCTAATAGCATCAGCTTCTTTTATAAGAAATGTCTGTCCATCAGCAGAAAGTCTACGATAAAATGTCGCTCTATCCATCCCAATCTTTTCTGAAAGTTCATCAACATTCGTACCGAGTTCCACCATTTTTGCCTTTAACTTATTTACATTTACCATTTTTTCACCTCCTTACAATTCGCATATTATGCGACTAATTGTATATTACACCACTTATTCTCATAAGTCAACACTTTTTTCGCATATTATGCAACTATTTATTGCATATATGCGATTTATGGGTTATAATACCTTTAAAAGGATGGTGATGAAAATGACAATAGGTCAGAGAATTAAAAATAGAAGAATAGAACTAAATCTCAGTGTTGATGAAGTAGCGGAAAAACTTAATAAAAACAGAGCAACAATTTATAGATATGAAAAAGACGATATAAAAGAACTTCCAATTACTGTACTAGAACCTCTGGCAAAGGTACTAGAAACAACACCTGCTGATTTAATGGGATGGGATAATAATAATCAAGAAATTCAGCCGGTCTTACTCGGTTCTGAACTAAATAATATATTCGCAAAACTTGCCGAAGAATATAATAAACCAAAAGAATATTTAATTTCATTGTTCTTTTCATGCGACTTAAATCATTTGCCCGCATCGCAACGCACATTAAATGAAAAGAATATTCGATATGTATTAACGAATCTTATGAATAATTCTATTGAGCCGGCTACCCTTGCAGCTCACTTTGACGGAGAAGAATATACAGAATCTGAATTAGATGAAATCCGTCAGTTTGCTGAATTCGTAAAGAACAAACGAGCTAAGTAATTTATAGGACAGCTTATCTGATATACTCGAGCGGGAGGTGTTTTATATGAATACATATGAGGAGCTACAGGAAGAAGCCTGCAAAGACGGTATAGATGTTATTGATTATCCTTTTGAGAACAAAAGAATAAAAGGATTGTATTGTGATGGCACTGTTGCTATCAGAGATAATATAGATACAACTGCAGAAAAAGCCTGTGTTCTGGCAGAGGAGCTCGGTCACCACTACACTTCCGTCGGTAATATTATCGACATGGAATATACCGGCAATCGAAAACAAGAGCGTCAGGCACGGCTCTGGGGATACAATCGAAGCATCGGACTGTTCGGTCTGATCAGAGCCTATGAACATGGTTGTAAAGACAAATATGAAATTGCAGAATATCTGGATGTTACAGAAGAATATCTGGAAGACTGCATTGACTGTTACCGTGATAAATACGGGGAACATAAAATCGTAGACAATTACACAATTTATTTTATCCCTAACTTGATGATATTTAAGAAAATATAGAATTGAGGTGTTTTTGTGGGACTTTTTTCAAAATTATTTGCAGGAACTGTATTTACCTTTAAACCTGATTTTTCAAAAACAGAATACGAAAATTGGCTTGAATATCTTCACGTTGGTGGTACTGATTCCGAATGGAAAGAATTAAAAAAGCGCAATCATTGGAAATTCAAACCGGATCCAATTGAAAAATTTTCAAAATATGATTCTGAGCTTAGACCTGTTTTTTCCAAATACGGTGAATTAATTAAAATAATAAAGGAACAGTGGTCTGCTTTATACAATTCCAATAATTATACTGGTCAATTAGCGCAAACCGTAGAACGTAATTGTATTAAAGCAATTTCTTATTATAAAGAAATTCAATCAATTAACATAAAATACAATCAAGATCTTATGACCGGCTCTCCTGCCTTCACAAAACTGGCTTTGCTCTATGAAAGGCAAGGAAATTTTGACAAATCTATTTTCGTCTGTAAAGCAGCCTGCAAACTAGGCATAGATGAAAAATCACGCTTAAAAAGAATGATAAAGAAAGCCGGCCGTACTCCTACTGCCGAAGAATTAAAACTTATAGATAACTAATTTGATTCATCCAGGATCCCTAACCATAACTACACTGCCCTCTTGATACGAAAGTATTTATATGGCGGAGATATCTGATTGAATAAATAAACTCTGGAAAATAACAAGAGACGAAACATTTTGAAACAAATAAAATGAAAGGAAAAACATATGAAAAAGAAAATCGTAGCATTATTACTGGCATCATCTATGGCATTGTCATTATCTGCTTGTGGAGGATCTGGATCTGATTCTTCAAGTTCTAAGTCCGACACTAAAACAGAGGAAACAGCAAAATCTGATACTTCTTCTGATAATTCTTCGGCTGATCAGTCAGAAGAAACTACGTATCAGAGTATTCTGGATGAATATACTCAGAAAATTACTGAAGCAACTCCAGGGGTTGTTGATGAATTCAATACAGAAGCTCCTGAGAAAAACGGTGACGTAAATGCTCTTGCAGAACTTTGTAACGCAAAAGTCGAAAAACTGGCTACAATCTGTAACGAAGGTGTTAGTAAAATGGCTGAAATCAAATTAAAAAATGGTGACAGTGATGATACCTACAATGAATGGGCGGGAAAATTACAAGAAGTGTACACCACCCAGGCACAGCAAGTACAGGATGCATACACGAGTGTTGCTACCGGACAATAAAATAATGTAATATAAAAAATCCCCGGTGTTACCAGCACCAGGGAAAATGAGAAAACTATAAGGTGTTTGGAACACAATACAATTCTCTCCCTCACAAAGATTATTGTATCACAAAAATCCGGCACCGTATAGGTGTTATTTTTGTACCCATTTTTACGTACACTTAAGAAGGAAAGGTGATACAATGAGCGTAAAATATGCATACGGCTACATCCGGGTATCCACTCATGATCAGGAAGAGATCTCCCCGGACTCCCAGGAGCACCTCCTCCGGGACTATGCAGCCAAGAACAATATTGTAATCCTGAAGATCTTCACGGACCTAGGTATCTCTGGAAGGAAAGCCAACAAGCGTCCCGGCTTCCAGGAGATGATCGGACTGGCCAAAGGTGATGATCATCCGGTTGATCAGATTCTGGTATGGAAATTTTCCAGGTTCGCCAGGAATCAGGAAGAATCTATCGTTTATAAATCTCTATTAAAAAAGCAGCACAATGTAGATGTTGTGAGTGTATCTGAACCACTCTCCGATAATCCCTTTGGCAGCCTTATCGAACGTATCATCGAGTGGATGGACGAATATTATTCTATTCGGTTATCCGGCGAAGTTCTCCGCGGCATGAAAGAAAATGCAGCTCGTGGAGCTTTTCAGGGAGCTGCACCATTTGGTTATAAGACGATTGATAAGACACTTGTTATTGATCTGGAAAAAGCAGATATCGTCCGGCATGTATTTAACATGTACGTAAATGAAAAATTAAGTGTATTTGACATTGCCCGGTATCTGAACAACTTGGGATGCCGGACAATTCGTGGAAATCTTTTCGAACGGCGCACGGTCGAATACATGCTGAAGAATCCCACCTATTGTGGAATGATCCATTGGAATAAGACGGAAAACGCAACACACAGTATTAAAAATAAGGATGAATGGATTGTAAGCCAGGGGCAGCACCCCGCTATCATTTCACAGGAATTATTTGATGCCACACAGGAACGGCTGAAAGCAACCCGCCGACCATCCCGACGGCGAGAACGTCCATCCTCTACATATAAGCACTGGCTTTCCGGGCTTATGAAATGCCCTGCTTGTGGAAAGACATTATCTGCCTGCACTCAAAAAAGAGTCAATGGCGAAAAGTACGCCTACTTCTCTTGCTATGGATATGCTCACGGACAATGTGATAAAGCTCACGGTGTGAGTTCATTGGTGCTAGAACCGGAAGTTTTAGCCAGTATCAAAGAGATCCTGGATACCGGAAATATTTCCTATGAATTACACGATTATCAGCCCACAGAAGCCGTTGACGAACGAAGTATTATAAAAGACCGCTTAAACAGTTTAGCAAGCAAAGAGGAACGAATAAAGGCTTCCTACAGGGAAGGAATCGACACTCTGGAGGAATATAAAAGCAATAAAGCAATTCTTCAAAAAGAACGGGATAATTTGGAAGAACAATTAAAAGAACTGGAAGGGCAAAATCCGGAACCAAATCAGGATCCGACCGGCGATATGCTGTTGCAAGTCCGAAGTGTTTATGATATTCTTGTCTCAGATAGTTATACATACGTTCAGAAGAACGAAGCTCTGAAACAGATCGTTGATAAGATCATTTATGATAAAGAGTCAGATTCTTTGAAAATTTATTTTTTTCTATGTCGTTAAGAATGCCCGCAAACCCAGTAAAATCAATGGTTTGCGGGCACTTTATACGTTATTGAAGTTCGGTGGACCGGATGGAGAATTAGGAGCTTCTTTGAGATATTTTTCTCAGAGATATACCATGCCTTATAATGAAGTAATTGGCACACTAACAGACATTGCTACCGAAGAATTTGCCCATATGGAAATCGTATGCGCCATTGTACACCAGCTCACACGCAATCTGACTCCGGAACAGCTTGAAAAATCCGGTTTTGATAAATATTATGTTGACCATACACTTGCTCTTTGGCCACAGGCTGCCAGTGGAACTCCTTGGAGTGCTACAACTTTCCAATCTAAAGGTGACCCTATCACAGATCTTCATGAAGATATGGCTGCCGAACAAAAAGCCCGTACTACCTATGATAATATTTTGCGTCTTATCAAAGATCCTGAAGTCTGTGATCCGATCCGATTCCTTCG
>OLNT01000608.1_pt1 | contig 22400 bp, 21 predicted proteins | sample 1672641 | NCBI WGS metagenome assembly OLNT01 (sample SAMEA3136708, study PRJEB25190) | human gut metagenome
AGCCGCCGGAGCGGTGCTTAAGCCGTCAGGCGGGAATTGTGCGGTGTTGCCCTAACTAACTTTACACTTCCACGCAACCCACAAACGCCGTCTCCGCCGGGCCGGTCATCAGGATGTTGTCATCCGCTGTGATGGTGATGGAAAGGATGCCGCCCAGCAGGTGTACATCCACCGGAACATTGCGGGGGCACACGCCTCGCAGCACCAAAGCAGCCACCGTGGCGCAGGAGCCGGTGCCGCAGGCGAACGTCTCGCCGCTGCCGCGCTCCCAAACCCGCATCACTACGCTGGTGGGGCTTTCGATATAAACAAACTCGGTGTTGACCCCTTCGGGGAACGCCGGGTGGTGCTCAAACTCCGGGCCGATTGCGGCCAGGGCGTGGCCGGTGGGCAAAGTGTCGCAATCCGGCCATTCAATGATGCAGTGCGGGTTGCCGGTGCTGATGCAGGCGGCATCCCAGGTTTTGCCCGCTGTCGTCAGCGGAGCGTGAACCAGCGGCCCGGTCCCCAACCCAACGGCGGGCAGGGTGTCCGCCATCGCAGAAAAATGTCCCATTTCGGCCTGCCAAAGCCCTTCGCCTTTGCGGCGCAGCGTTTTACGGCCCGCCATCAGGGTGTCGATCTCGATCACATCCTTCGGCACGCCGTGCGTGTACAAAAACTGCGCCACACAGCGCACCCCGTTGCCGCACATTTTGCCCTCGGAGCCATCCGCGTTGAACATCCGCATGGTGGCGTCGCCGTCCGCCGTCAGCGGCGGGCAGATGCAGATAATGCCGTCCGCCCCAATGGAAAAATGCCGGCGGGAAAGTTTTTGGCTCCAGGCGGCAATCTCCGCAGGCAGGCCGGTTTCGCGGCAGTCAAGATAGATGTAGTCGTTGCCGCAGCCGTGCATTTTGGTAAAGTGCAGTTGCATAAAGTGCCTCCTTGTTGTGCGGTGTGGAAAGAATCAAATAAAAGGATAAAGAAAAAAGAATAATGGTTGTGTGATGCCCATGGCGTCACATTTTAATCAAGCCAACCACTCCGGCAAAAGCATTCTAGCCAGAGCAGCCCGCCTGTTTTATTCGCGCCGCGGGCGGCGCACCAACATGAATTATTATTTATTACTTCTAATCCTATATTATAGCATCCCGCTGCACCGGCGTACAGGGATGTGAAAGCTCACGGATAAAAAAGTTGCCGGGAAACTTGACAAGGCTGTGCAGATACGATATAAAAGTACTATGACATTCTGTATATGTGTGCCCTGCGTGCTGATACCGGCATGGCAGAAATACGATATTGATACGGGTAAGGAGTAAAAGCTATGGAATCCGAAGTTTTTGAGCGCATCCGCGATTATCTGGCTGACCAGCTTGACATCGAGGCTGAAAAAATCACCCCCGAAAGCGATATTATCAATGATTTTGGCGCAGACAGCCTGGATGTGATCGATATGATCACTACCCTGTCTGACGAGTTCGGGGTCGAGATCCCGGATGAGGAGATCGAAAATTTCCACACCGTGGGCGATGTGGTTGCCTATGTGGAAGAGCATATGCAGTAATGCGGCATGGCAGCATGCAGTTTTGTAAGAAAGTGTGAGGGGAACCAATGGCAAACGATAAGAAAAAAATGGTCGAAGCAATTACCGCGCAGGAAGTTGATTTCGCGCAGTGGTATACGGATATCTGCACCAAGGCAGAGTTGGTTGAATATTCCAGCGTCAAGGGCTTTGTTGTGCTGCGCCCCTATGGCTATGCAATCTGGGAGAACATCCAGAAAATTCTGGATGGCCGCTTTAAGGCAACCGGCCACGAAAACGTGGCCATGCCTGTGCTGATCCCCGAAAGCCTGCTGAAAAAGGAGGGCGAGCTGGTAAACGGCTTTGCCCCCGAAGTTGCCTGGGTCACTGCAGGCGGTTCTGACCCGCTGGAAGAGCGCCTTGCTGTGCGCCCCACCAGCGAGACGATGTTCTGCGACCATTTCAGCCATGTGCTGCATTCTTACCGTGACCTGCCTATGCTGTACAATCAGTGGTGCAGCGTGGTTCGCTGGGAAAAATCCACTCGCCCGTTCCTGCGCACCCGTGAGTTCTGGTGGCAGGAAGGCCACACCATCCACGAGACTGCCGAGGAGGCCAAGGCTGAGACCGAGCAGCAGCTGAACTGCTATGCCGACTTTGCCGAGCATGATCTGTGCATCCCCGTGCTGAAAGGCCGCAAGACAGATAAGGAAAAGTTTGCCGGTGCCGAGGCTACCTACACCATCGAAGCCATGATGAAGGACGGCAAAGCCCTGCAGAGCGGCACCAGCCACTATTTTGGCGATAAGTTCAGCCGCGCCTATGACGTTACCTTTACCGGCCGCGACAACACCCTGCAGTACCCCTTCCAGACCAGCTGGGGCGCTTCTACTCGTTTGATCGGCGCTATCATCATGACCCACGGCGATGACGACGGTCTGATCCTGCCCCCGGCCATTGCCCCGGTGCAGGTGGTCATCGTTCCCGTTGCCGCCCACAAACCCGGCGTACTGGACAAATGCCGCGAACTGGCTGCCGAAATCGGTAAGTATGCCCGCGTGAAGCTGGACGATTCCGACAAGCAGCCCGGCTGGAAGTTTGCCCAGTGGGAAATGAAGGGCGTGCCTGTTCGCCTGGAAGTCGGCCCCCGCGATATCGAGAACGGCCAGTGCGTGCTGGTTCGCCGCGATACCCGCGAAAAGCAGTTTGTGAAGTTTGAAGATCTGGCCACCGCAATTCCCGCCGCAATGGAAGCTCTGGCCAAGGATCTGTATGACCGCGCTTTGCAGAACCGCGAAAACCGCACCTGGAGCGCCACCACCATGGACGAAGTGAAAAAGATCGTGTCCGAAAAGACCGGCTTTGTCAAAACCATGTGGTGCGGTGACCTGGCCTGTGAGGAAGCCATGAAGACCGAAGCAGGGCTTTCCAGCCGCTGCATGCCGTTCGAGCAGGAACACCTGTCCGACGTATGCCCGGTCTGCGGCAAGCCCGCCAAGAGCATGGTCGTCTGGGGTATCGCATACTAAGCCAATCCCGGCAGTGCTGCTTTATGCGGCACTGCCGGTTTTTGTATGGGGAAACGGGTGCTTTTTGGGAAACTCAGGGTATATATAGGGCACCGCTGTTGTGCCACGATCGGTGTGTGGCTATTTTTGATTTTTGTTGCCCATTACAAAATAGTCCGTAGAGAACGGTCTATCTCCGGCCTAAGAGCCGGGATTAAAATCCCGGTTGGCCTCCGAAACGCGCCTGCGGGCGCAGTGACCGTTCCGGGACTTTGTGAGAGATGCCTTTGTGATTTTGGTATCAATCCGAATTTCTAATTAACGCCTCCCCCCTAACTTCTAACTAAAAAACTATGCTTCTTCTCCCTACATTGCTGCTCTATGCTCTGGGCTTGCTGCTGACTGGTATCGGCAGCAGGCTGGCTTCGCGCTGCGCAACGTGGTGCGGGGCGCTGTGCGGGCTGCCTATGTGGATGGTGGGCGGCACGCTGGTGGCGGTGTGTACGGCGTTGCCGCAGCTGGTGCTGGCGTTTCTGGCGGCAGGTATGTCCGTTACTGCGCTGGCCGTTGGTACGGCTCTGGCGGGCGCTGTCACCCAGCTGGGGCTGGTACTGGCGCTTTGCCTGCTGCGCTGTAATGTCACGGTGGACCGCGGCGAGCTGCTGCGCAAATGCGCCCTGCTGCTGGTGGCCTGCGGCGTGGTGGCCCTGTTTGTGCGGGACGGCACCCTGAGCTATACCGGTACCGGCCTGCTGATGGGCCTGTTTGTTCTGTTTGTCATGCAGAGCATCGCCTACCAGTACCGCTTTGCGTTCCGGGAGGGGCTGGAGCTTATCACTTTCCAGAAGGAAAAAGGCGAAAAGACCCCGCCGGAAGACCCATCCGGGCGGACCGTCCTGTTCCCGGCTATGAGCATCCGCACCAGCCTGCGCAACCTGGCCGGGGTGGTGGGCGGCATGGCAGTGCTCTGCATGGGAGCGTGGGCCCTGCTGAACAGCGCCGTGGCGCTGGCCAACCTGACTGGCACCATTCAGGCCCAGTGGGCGGCAACCCTGATTTCCTTTGGCCTCTGTCTGCCCCTGCTGGTGGAAGTGTTCGACCATCCCCTTGGCTCTGCCTGGAAGCGATTTGCGGAAAAATGCCGCATCTACCCGCCGCAGGCGCTGCCCATGCAGGTGCTGAACAGCGCCATTTTGAGCATCACGCTGGTGCTGCCTGTTTCCAGCCTGATGTACCGCCGCCGCTTGCCGGTGGGTGAACAGTTCCGCCAGTATGATATCCCGTTCTGCGTTTTGATGGCATTGATCCTGCTGCTGCCGCCGCTGGTCAAAAAGCGGCTTTACCGCTGGCAGGGCAGGGTATGCCTGATACTTTATGTTATGTACCTTGCCGCCGTGCTTATCATGCCGCGGGCAGGCGCATAACTCAAAACAAAACCGCCCGGCGGGAACATTGCAGTTCCACGCCGGGCGATATTTTTGTAATGTGTTTATTGGTTGTTGTCTGTATGATACAGAACATCCATCAGGTAGGTCTGGTTGGCAGCCAGGTCCGGTACCAGTACCTGCATGCCGCGGATTACCGCGCCGGTATAGGTGCCCTCTGCCGGGATGCGGTAAGAGTGCTCACTGTCAAAATTCATCTGCAAAGCTTCCATCGCATACCCCAGAATTTCGCCGGAGGTCATGTCAGTGGTCAGCAGTGGCAGAACCTGGTTAATAAAGTTGACGATGGAAACAGCATCCATCTGTTTCACTTTATTGATGATCGCCATCAGCACAGCACGCTGGCGGTCGGTGCGGGCATAATCGTTGCCCAGGGAGCGGTTGCGTGCATGGATCAGGGCCTGCTCGCCGGTCAGGTGGTTTACCCCTTCATGCAGGTTCCAGTCCGTGCGGAGCTGCTGTGGGTAGGTTACATCTCGCTTTCTGCCGCAGATATAATCTGCCTCGTCCTGGGTCAGTTCTAGGTCAATGCCGCCAATGCTGTCGATCAAGGTCTGGAACTCGCCAAAGTCAACTTCCACATTCCCAGCAATCTCTACACCAAAATTGGTGTTCAGCGTGCTGTCCAGCAGATCCATGCCGCCAAAGGCATAGGCTGCGTTGATGCGGTTGTCGCTGTAGCCAGGAATCTGTACATACAGGTCCCGCATAAAGGAGGTCATGCTGATCTGTTTGGTCTTTTTGTTCAGCGTGACCATGATCATGCTGTCGGACCGCTGGCGGTCCTGGCCTTCGCGGCGGTCCTGGCCAATCAGCAGCAGGTTCACAATGTCTTTGTCCTGCATCACGCTGGTGTCGGCCCCGTTCCAGATTACATCCTCCGGGCTCAAGGTATCATCGGCGTTTTCGTCCGATTCAAAGGTCTCTTCCTGTTGGGAGACTGCCTCGGTGGCCGATGCACGCCGGATGCGCCCCAGCATGCCCTGCAAAGCGGCATAGCCAACGAATACCAACAAGAGGAGTGCAATGCCAAGAATCAGCAGTACCCGCCCCCACAGCGGAATAGCCGCCCAGCGCGTGGCAGGCTTTGCGGCCGCTGCGGGCTGTTCCGGCGTTTCAGTCAGGGCCGGAGCAGAAACCTCAGGTGTGCCTTTTATTTTGCTTTCTTCTTCACGTGTAATTTTCATCTTTTTACCGTTATTTTATACTTTCCCTAAAAGTATTTTATACTTTTCCTAAAAGCGTTTTCCCCAATTACAGTGCTTCGATCATATTTGCCACAATGGCGGTGGCAGTTTTGATGTACTCGCCGATGCTGAACTTTTTCACGACAAGAACTTCATAACCGCTCTCGTCCGCGTTGTCGCTCATGGCGCGCAGGATGACGCAGGGTACGCCGTTGCGGGCGGCAACCTGGCTTACAGCAGCGCCTTCCATCTCCACGCAGTCGGGCTGGCATTTGTCCTCGATAGCCTTTTTGGTGGCGGCATCGCCAACAAAAAGGTCACCGGTGGCAATCTTGCCGGCAATGGCCTTAACACCACAGGCGTTGCAGGCATCCAGTGCAGCTTTGACCAGGGCCGGGTCGCCGTGGTACTCTGCGGTGAACGGTGCGCTCTGGGCAATCATGTCGTTCTGGGCGTCGTGATATACCACGGTTTCGCCCACGCAGACATCACCAATGCCGATCTTGCTGGTCATGTTGCCTGCAATGCCGGAGAAGATGATCTTCTCGGCACCGTACTTGGTAATTAGAACCTGCACGGTGGAAGCGGCGTTTGCCTTGCCCATACCGGCGCAGCACACAACGACCTGGCGGCCGTTCAGCATGCCCTGGTGGTACTCCACCCCGGCGTAAGTTTCTTTGGTCACCTGCTCCAGCTTGGCACACAGCTGGTCAACTTCATCGGGCATCGCGCCCATAATGCCAATGATCATGGTATTGCTCCTTTTTATCAGACGTTGAAGAGGAATTCGATCACATCGCCATCATTCACAACGTATTCCTTGCCCTCGGTGCGCTGCAGGCCCTTGGCCTTAACCGCAGTATAGTCAAAGTTGTTGTCGGCCAGTGCGTCATAGCTGATGACCTGGGCGCGGATAAAGCCGCGCTCAAAGTCGGAATGGATTTTGCCGGCAGCCTGCGGGGCTTTGGTGCCGCGCTTGATGGTCCAGGCGCGGCATTCTTTTTTGCCGTCCGTCAAAAAGCTGATGAGGCCCAGCAGATCATAGCTTGCCTTAATCAGGTTATCCAGGCCGGTGGATTCAATGCCCATCTCGTGCAGGAACGCCAGCTTTTCTTCCTGGCTGGAACCGGCGATATCTTCCTCGGTCTTGGCACAGATGGGGATTGCCTGTGCGTTTTCCTCTTTGGCGCGGGCGGCAACCAACGGATAGTACGGGTTCTCGTCCAACCCGCCCAGCAGGTCATCCTCGCCCACGTTGCAGGCATAAATCACCGGCTTGGCGGAGAGCAGACCCAGTTCTTTGCGAGCGGTGTTCTGGCTGTCGTCATCCGGGTCAAAGGCAAAGGAACGGGCGGGCTTGCCGCCTTCCAAATGAGCGGCAAGCTCTGCCAGCCAGGCAGCTTCGGCAGCAGCGGTCTTATTGCCGGTCTTGGCGGCTTTCTGCTGGCGGCCCAGGCGGTTGCTGACAACTTCCAGGTCGGCCAGGATCAGCTCCAGGTCGATGGCGTCAATATCGCGGATGGGGTCAACGCTTTCCGGCTTGTTCACATCCTCCACAACATGGATGATGTTGTCATCGTCAAAGCAGCGCACCACATGTACAATGGCATCGCACTCGCGGATATGGCCCAGGAACTTGTTTCCCAGACCAGCGCCCTGGCTGGCACCTTTGACCAGACCGGCGATATCCACAAACTCCACAATGGCGGGGGTCTTTTTGTCTGTCTGCCAGATCTCGGCCAGTTTGTCCAGCCGGGCATCAGGAACCGGAACAATGCCGGAGTTCGGCTCAATGGTGCAGAACGGATAGTTGGCTGCCTGAGCATTCTGGGTGCTGGTCAGCGCATTGAACAAAGTGGATTTGCCAACATTGGGCAAACCGACGATGCCTAATTTCATATATCTCAACTCTCCTTGCTTTTTCTCGTATTTTCAATAGTTTCCGGGTTTTGGGGGATGTCCACCGCACCAATTCCGCACCAATTTTTCAGCAGCGCACCATTTTTTAACTTGCCAGACTGGTGTTTTGCTCAAACTGTTTGATGGCATTGGTCAGGGAATCATCCGTGACATGAACATAGCGGTCCATGGTTGTTTTGATGCTGGAATGACCGAGCAGCCTTTGCAGGACTTTCGGCAGCACTCCGCTTTCAATCGCACGGGTCGCATAGGTGTGTCTCAGGGCGTGCATACAAAACCGCTTGATCTTAGCCTCATCGCAGAGTTTGTACAAATGCGTGTCATAGGAACTGTTTTTGGCAGGTTCTCCGGTACGATAATTGATAAACACCAAATCTCTCATACAGAGATACTGGGTCTCTCCGGTACGGCGATCCACATATTCCAGAATTTGAGACAGCAGTTCTGATTCTTTGCGGGTGTGACGTTCTTCGTAGCACGATTTTAATACATCGTATGCACGGGTTGTCAGCGGAATGGTGCGGTAGCTGCTATTGGTTTTGGGAGGACCGGCACGCCAGATTCCTTCACTATGGCGGTATTCCAGCGTTTTGCTGACGGTCAGCGTCCGCTTTTTCCAGTCAATAGAATCCCAGGTCAACCCGATCATTTCCGAAGTCCGCAGCCCGGTCTCCAACAGCAGTACATACTGCCTGTAGTTGTGAGAGCGCTTTGCGGTTTCCAGAAAAGCTGCCTGTTCTTCTACGGTCAGGAACTTAATGTCATCCACAGCACGGACCGGCTTTGAAAAACGAACTCCGTCCATGGGATGCTTGATGAGCATATCGTTCATGACTGCTGCACGGAACATGGTTCCCATCGCAATATACGCCTGACGGATGGTAGAACCTGCATAAGTTGCTTCCATCTTGTTCAGAACGATCTTGCAATGCATCGGTTTGACATCACACAAGCGCATACTTCCGATGACCGGCTGGATGTTCACTCGATACCGTTCCCGGTAATTTCTCTTGGTATTGGGTGCCAGATCTGCAATCAGATGGGTGATCCAGAACTCAAACCAGGAATCCACCGTCATTTCGGAGGAAGGATTGTGAACATCGTGCTTATCCTCGTACTGTGCATCGGCAAGCCAGTTGCGAGCTTCCGGGAGCGTATCAAAATGCTTTTCCTTGCGGGAACCGTCCTTTGCGGTATATCTTGCGGCGTACTTACCGTCTTTTCTTTGGCAGATACCCTTTCCACATTCTCTGCCTTTTAAGTTCTTGCCCATATAATGAACTCCTTTCCTTAGAGTAGGAAACGCGAGTTCATCACGACACTCTACTCTAACACAAAAACACAATTTTTTCAATATATTACGCCGTTTTTGGTGCGCACTAATCAGTGCCCGGCGCACCAAAAACGGCTGTTTGTCAAATCGCAACCCGACCTTCGATAAACTCCTCAAAAGCCTTGCGCTTTACCAATTTTTTAGTGCCCACATACAGGACAAAGGGGCAGTTGGGTTGTTTCAGCATCTCGTCGATTTTGTTGATTCCGATGTTGCTGTATTCGGCTGCCTCACGAATGGAGAGCAGCATCTTACGATCAATGGGCAGGTTCGTTGCCTGCTGGTTCTGATTCATCATAGGCAGTAAAATTCCTTTCTTTCAGCGTTCCATATCTTGCTTGCGGCGAATAGGTTTGGTCGGTTGCCTTGCTTGTCGGGTCCGGGTCAAAAGCTCATCAAAAAAAGCCCGTACCTTTTCAGGTGCGAGCTTGACGGCGTCCAGATACGGCTGGACCTCTTTCTTCAATTCTTGGTATGCGTTGTACAGGGCATCGTATCTCTGTTTCCAGATGGCAGCACTGCATTGGGCGCTGCGCAGCTTTTCTTCCAAGCGGCTGTTTTCCGCTTTGACCAGAAGACCAGTGACTGCATAGTCCTTGAGGATATTGCACTCGGATGGAGTGAATGAAACATTGCCGGTAATGGTCTTTTTTCCCATGGAGCGGATTTCCTGCACAGTCAAAGCAGCGGCGTGCTGCTCTTTCGCCTGCTTTTGCAGGGATTGTAACTCCTTTTCCTTTTTTTCAATGACGGCTTGCGTGTTATTCAGGGTCTGCTCCGTCTGAGCGATCTGAGCGGTCATGGTCTCCAGACGCTGCTTCTCCTGTGCCACCTTGAATTGGGTCACTGTCAGATGTTCCTCGGTGCTGCCACGCTCTCCACGCTCCACATCGGTATATCCGGCAGCTTTCATATAGTTGAAGAAATCGTCTTGCAGGACACTGTACGATGTCCGCAGGACTTTCTTCCCTGTAGAGGTCAGAAACGGATTGCCCTGCTCATCCAGAGCAACTTTGGATTCCCACTTTTTGCTCCGGCTGACCTGCATAATGGTCTCCTTGACCGTGCCCACAAGGGACTTATCCTTGCACCGCTTCGACCAGAGAATCTGTTTTTCCACCACCGGGACATACACCACATGAAGGTGGTAGTGGTATACATCCTGCCCCAGAGCTTCCGACATAGCCCGGTTGCGCTCATCAGCGTGCATGACAGCGGAGAGAATATACTGCTCACCGCCCACAATCTCCACGGCGGCTTTGTATGCGTCGGTGTAGAATTGCTTGGCATACTCGTATCCACCGTGGTTGTGGAAGTAAGCGGAGTTCACATCGAAAATCAGTTCCCCGTATTTCACCGCATCGGCTTTCAGGCCACGAGTGGAGATAAGCCTATCGGCAATCATCTGATCGAACATAGCGGCATAGCTGTCGGTGGGAGCTTTGAAGTGGATATTCCGGTAGGTCTGGGTGGTATCAATATCTTGGTTGGAGTAGTTGTCCTTTTCTCGTTCATTGTGTTCCTGCACCTTTGCCACATCATCAAGGGTGGGCAAGTCCTGATTACGGGCAAAGGTACAGTCGATTCCGTCATTTCTGGCCATACAAATCAGCTCCTTTCAGCTCAGTAGCAGACGGCTGGGGGACGGGGATGCACTTCCTGCGGGAAGTGTAATAACCCACTATGACACTTTCAGCCCGAAGGGCTGCAAAGTGCCGTGGGCTCTCCCGAGTGGGGATTGCGGTCATTGCGATGGCCGCTGCTGAACTGCCCGGAAACCATCTGCATCGTTTCCTGTTGTTCAGCCCGGACAGCCGATGTTCTGCCAAACACCAGCCATCCGGCAGCAAACAAAGGCGTGCTTTGTCTGCCGTTGGGGGTGCGATACGAGAGTCCCCTATAGAGACGGTTTTGGGTGAAATGCTGTGTACATACGTACAAAAGCACCGAGTTACTCGTCCTGCCTCGGTACGTACGTATCTTCCGAAACATTGGAAAATCCGTTTATATAAGGTCTGGCAATCGCTTCAATTCCGAAAAATCCCCACACCCGCCGCCCGGCGATGTTGGTGATCCTGTTGCAGTATTCCAGATTGTACTTGCCCTGATTGGCGATCACAGCATCACTAAAGCTGCGCCGCTTCAGCGCCGTCAGATTGTTTTCCTCGCACCACATCTGGTAAATCTCATACAGTTCTTTAGAACTGATGGTACTGTCTGCTTTCAGCCGAATATATCCCTCGGATTCCAGAAAATCAAAAATATTATTATTGTCCCGTTTGACAGCCTCCCGGTTGTCTTTGGTGCGCTGGCTCTCGGTAAACTTGAAGTTGTTGGCAGCCAGCCTCTGCAAGCCCTCACAGGCCCAGATCAAGATGCCCTCCACCTCGGCTTTCATCTTCTCCGCAAGGTCGGGATCATCCACACGGTCAGCAGGCTTATCTTTTGTGGTCAGCACCAGCTGGCGGCGGTAGAACCCGTCGCTCCTGTCAAACAGTGCCTGCAAATCTCCGTTGGAGAAGGCCAGCAGCCGGGCGCACATCCACCCCTGATAGCTCTGCTTGCCCTTGCGTTCCAAATCCATCTTGCCCTGAGCGGTGACGATGGATTTTACATAGTTGGTCTGGCGTAGGGCTTCCATCCGCATATCGTCATCCACACACAGGAGGATATGCTCCAGATCGGCACGGGCAAATCGGTTCTCGGATATTTTCCCGATGCTGCCATCCTTCATGTTGGAGCCGAACAAAGTTCCCAGCACAGCGCCGATCTGACTCTTGCCTTCACCGCCGTTGCCTTTGATGATCATCATCCGCTGGCCCTTGTTGCTGGGGATCAGGCAGTAGCCGATGTATTCCTGCAAGGTGGGAATGTCCTCCGGGTAGAGCAGGCCATCCAGAAATTTCAGCCAGAGAATGGGTTGGGATGCCCCGGGATTGTAGGCCACAGGGAAACGATTACGGACGATTTCGGGTTTTCCCTCTACAAATTTTCCGCCCAGAAAAAGCGTCCCGTTGGAGAGGTGAATCCGGTCCGCCTTCGGTGGAAAATCCTCCACCAGCGCCGCCAGCTTCATCAGCTCCACAATGTTGCTGATTTTGCGGGGGATATTACTGACCGCACAGCATTTCAGCTCCTCAAAAATCTCTCCCCGCAGGGGCAGCTCATCGGTCACACGGCCTTCGGGCGTGAAAAAAGCCCCGTTTGTGAAGAGAATCTTGTGCGTCTGCAAGAACTCCTCACAAAACAGGGCTTCGTTGATGTTTTTTCCATCAAACCAGACGGGCACTCCGTCAGGCGGATTGTTTTTCTTCACAGGGCGTTTCCTCCTTCTTTTGTCGTTCCAGCCGCTCCTCCAAGGTGGCAATCAGGTCCTCTTTGTTTAACATTTCTACGATTCTTATCCGTTGTTCCAGTTCGGCGGCAATGAGCAAATCCGCCAGATACTCCACATAGTCCAGCATCTGGCAGGCTTCCACAAACCGGTCATCCAAAGCATCTTCCGGCACCTTGGGCGCATACTGTACCTTCCAGCGTTCTAAAAGATGCAGATAATCGCACAGCACTCGAAGGCAGCGCATTTCCTCCTGCCGGTATGCCGTCAGCAGGGGGCGTTTCGGCTTGGGCAGAGCGATGGCCGCCGGAGGCTTATCCGGGTCAATCCCGAAATCCTGGGCCAGTTTTTGTGCCGCCTCGAAGCTGCTCAAGCCAAATAGCCTTGCCACAAGGTCGATCACATCGCCGGTGGCCCCGCAGCCGAAGCAGTAAAAGTACCTCTCGTTCAGCTTCATGCTGGGATGCCGGTCCTCGTGGAATGGACAGCGGCACATCCCACTGTGATTGATCTGCAAGCCGTAATGTTCCGCTGCATCCCGCACTTGAATCGTTTGCTTCACCAGCTCAAACAGCGTCATTTTCGCTCCCTCCCCTCTGAAAAATGATTGGATGCCGTTTTTTCCATAGAACCTCTCTTTCTTGCGCTTCCGGCGCAGCTGTTGTATAATGTTGGTGTAGTTCCGAAAAAAGTAATCTGCTTTCAGATTATCCTTTCATTAATAGGAGAAATCCCGGGTGTAAAACGGAACCATTTTTTGAAAAATCATAAAAAATTTTTGAAGGGGGTGGAGTCATGGCGTATCTCACAGCTGATGAGCTTCTGGATACCGAAGATGGCTTCACCGAATGGAATGAGGACGCAGCCGCCGGATCGACGGAGGAAACGCTGGAACAGGCCCTTGCGGAAGAACGCCTGGCAGAGCTGGAAAGCGAGCTGGAGCAGGACGAGCATCCCGTTAATTATGATGCCGAGCTGGAGACCGAGGAGGAAGAAGCGGCCCCGGTCAGCGATAAGCGGCTAAAGCGGGAGATCCGGGCCGAATCTATACGTCGGCTGGAGGAAGCAGCCCGCACGGAGAAGGATTTCTGGACGGTGGTGGAGGAATGAAACAAGCTGGACCGGAACAGGGAACGCCGGGAGCGGGACCACGAAAATCTCCGTGGAGATGTGCCGCTGGAATACCAGGTGGTGCCGGAGCCAAAGCTCATCCCCAGATGGATGAACAACCCTGCATACCGGCAGCTGATGGCCGGGGATTTTCTGGATGTCCTGTTTGACTGCCCCTATGAGATGCACCAGCTGAGCGCCGACCCATTTATCTCCGGCATGATCGAAAATCTCAGTGAGGAACACAAGGAAGTCCTGTATTTTCTCTCTTTGCGGCTCTACAGCACCACCCGGCTTGCTGCCATTCGTGGGGAGTCTGACCGCAATATCCGCAAGCTGCGGAAAACTATCCGTAAAAAATTGCAGCGCCAGATGTATGACCATCTGTGCGGCAAACCAGAACATAGTCTGACCTTGCGGGAACGTCGGTTTCTGGAGGAATACTCGAAAATCGCAAAGAAACAGGGCAAGGACGCCGTGATCCGGCGGGAAAACAAGACCAAGCGCAGAAAAAAGAAAAAACGCCCCTGATGGCAGGGGCGATGAAACAGAAAGGGCACGCATAATGAAGAATCTATTTGAACAATCCCGTTCTCATTGGGTGCGCTACGATCATTATGAGCTGAAAACAGCGGAAGATGGCAAGCGGTACATCACCCCCGGCAAAAACGCAAAGCCGGATGTCTACAATCCGCTGAAAGAGGTCCCGAACATTGTGTTGGATGCACTGAATGTGGGGATGCTGCTGATGGGGCGTAAAGCGGAGGCAGAAGTGGAAAAGGCCGTGATGGAGTTTGTCACCCGGTACGGCCTGCTGGGTCTGATGACCGCCTTGCCCACCACACCAACCTTTATGGAGTACGAGGCGGTTTACCTGCCCAAAAACCACTTTATCAAAGAGGAATCCATGGGAACAGATGAATATCTGTCCCTGTTTTACCCCTTTGACAAGTTAGACCTGGTGAAAAAGGGGATCGAATCCATATGGAATGTATCTGGAGATCGGGCCATGATTGCCCTGACCATGACCTTCATGGACGAACCGATGGCCAAGACCATGAGCTTCCAGCGGGAATATGCGGAACCTTACGACTGGGTTGCCCAGCAGTTCAAAGACTGGGCCTTTACCTTGACCACCGCCTTTTTCTACTACAATGACTATGACTTCATGGGCGAGGACGAACGGGGATTGCATCGTAAGGCTATGGCCGCATTTGGCGGGATCGCTCCCAGCTACCACATCGAGCTGCTGGATAAGCCTACCATTTACTGGGATTTCCATTCCCTGCTGCTGGGTATCCAGATGATGTTCAGCTTCATGCTGGTGGACGATGAGCAGCCCCTGCGCCTGTGCAAGCATTGCCATAAGGTGTTTTTGGGCAGCCGTTCCAACGCCGCTTTTTGCAGTCCACGGTGCAAGAATCAGTATAATGTCTACAAGAGCCGTGAGAAATCCAAGGGGGAAAAGGACTAATCAGGATACTTCTTGCCCCACCGGAACCCGGAACTAATGGGGACACTTTTGATACCCTTGTTTTTGTTTTTTGGTGTATATACAAACCTTCCCCGTATTGTATATTTTACGACTTCAGAAAACACAAAAAATCCCGCAGATTTCAACCCGGTATAAGGATGAATCCTGCGGGATTTTATATTATTCATGACACCGGAAAGTCACATTGGCACAAAGATTTATGCGTAAATTATGTGACAACCCTTTCGGCGAGGAACTTTATGATGCTTCTGCTTAATCCATCCAACAAAAAGGAAATCACGAAGCTGCCTACTGTTAAAAGTAACAGCCCGCTAACCCAGTAGAGAGGCGTTACACGGTGGTTGACAAGAACGGGGACTATCACCAAGGTAATAGCCAAGTGATGTACAAGGAAGACTCCAAAACAGCGACGGGATAACCAATGCAAAGCCTTTTGAAGAAACGGACCACAAAACAGGAGTAACTGCCCTAAATAAAACACCATTACAAACACTCCAACACTGGCTGCGGTTACAATCCAATATTCAGGACACCCAAGGCCATACAGTACCAAAGTGGTCATTCCTGCTAAAATTCCTGGGATCCAAAGGGATGGGAGACACCCGCCCAAAAAGATCCCCATGAAAAACAACGGCAGCTGGCCAATCAATGTGGAATAAAGCTGCCCCGGATTTTCCACAAAACAACAAGCCAACCAGGCAAAGAGAGCTCCTACGGCGGCGAAAACAACTCCCCGGCGTCGAATCATGCGCCAAAGTACAGGAAAAACAGCGTAAAGGAACAGAATACAACCCAAATACCACTCTCCAATTTTGTAAAACGTAGGCGTGAAAGACTGAAAATATCCATCTACTCCCACTATAGAGAGAAGCAGTTTCCATGGAGCTACGCCTTCATTGTTGCCACATATAATATCGCTGTAAATAAAAATGGGAAAAAAGCAAAGCCAGAAAAGAGGGTAAATGGCCAGAAAACGTCCCCAAAGATAGCGCTTCATGGACCAGCTGCGGCTTTTTTCCTGCCAGCACAAGCAAGATCCAGAAAGGAGAGTCATGGTGTATACCGCCACTTGGACCAGCGGCTCCATAGCGGGAAGAAAATCTGCTGGACATAGTCCTCGAACAGCGGTTTCTACCTGATAATGATAGAATACTACCACCAAGATTCCGAATACCCGAATCAAATCCAGACCGGGAAGATGTTTGAACTCTTTCATGGCCAGCCTCCTAAACTCTCTTGACATATAAGATAAGAGGCATTTCTTTCTATTCGATGACTTGGAAGGTGACAAAGTTGTCAGAAACAATGTATTTACCAGGAAGATTACATATCAGATGACAGATCAGTCACGCACAGAGTAATATTCCGTGATAAAATAATATGGCACATTAAACATTTGAAGTGAGGAAATCATCCCAATGGTTCGGATATTGTTGATTGAAGATGACTCCACTATTACAGCCGGGCTGGCGTATTCTCTGGAACAGGAGGGGTGGAGTGTCACTTGCAAGGGCACTCTGGCGCAAGGGAGAAACGCCTTAGAGACTGGAGAATACCAGCTGCTATTGGTGGATGTCGGTTTGCCTGATGGTAGCGGCTACGATCTGTGTGCTGCTGCTAAAAGCAGGAATATTCCGGTGATTTTTGCCACTGCAAGAGGGGATGAGGGAAGCGTAGTACTGGGCCTGGATATGGGGGCTGACGATTATATCGTTAAACCCTTTCGGTTGCGGGAAGTGGCCAGCCGCATCCGGGCCGTACTACGCAGAGCGGCCGGAGAGCGGGAGCAGTTGGTTCGGTTGGGGGAACTGGCGGTAGATACACAGAAAGGCCAAGTGACCCGTAACGGAACTCCCATCTTGCTTACCGCTCTGGAATACCGATTACTGCTTACTTTTCTGTCTCATCCTGGACAGACTCTCACCCGGGGGCAACTGTTGGAAGGAATCTGGGATGTGGCAGGAAATTTTGTCAATGACAACACCTTGTCTGTGTATATCAAGCGACTGCGTGACAAGCTGGAAATGCCAGGACACCCTCTCATTTCCACTGTGCGTGGAATGGGCTATCGGCTGGAGGTAGATGGCCATGACAAGAAATAAGGAATTATATCTGCCTATCGCCCTCAGCATGGCTCTGACTTTGGTTTCAGGGCTGCTCTGTGGCTTTTTGGGTGGCCCCTGGGCAGCACTGACAGGGAGCGGGTCCGTTCTTCTCACCACACTGCTCTGGATGAGCACAACATGGAGCCGGTATAAAAAGCTACAGGAATTAGGAGAATACCTGGCTTCGGTATATGCAGGCGGGGAACTTCTGGATATTCGTGACAATCGGGAAGGAGAACTGAGCCTTCTGAAGAACGATCTGCACAAGATTACCGTTACCCTGCGTCAGCAAAGTGCCCAGCTGGCTCATGACAAGGAATTTTTGCAGCAGCTTCTGGGCAATATTTCCCATCAACTGCGCACCCCTCTTACCGGAATGCTGGTTATGGCGGACTTGCTGGCACGATCAGACCTACCGCTGGAAAAGCGCCAGGAATTTACCGGGCAGCTTACTGCACAGCTGGAACGAATGCAATGGTTACTGGAGAGACTTTTGACCTTGTCCCGGTTGGATGCCGGGTGCCTGGAACTGGAACGAAAAACCGTTTCACTGCCATCTTTGCTGGATAGAGCTACTGCTCCGGTAAGGGTGGCCCTGGAACTGCGTGGCCAGACTTTAAAAGTGGAGTGCCCTCAAGACCTCCTGTGGGAAGGGGATGAAAAATGGACTGCAGAGGCTGTAACCAACCTGGTGAAAAACGCTTCTGAGCATTCCCCGGAAGGAGGCTTGGTAAAAATTTCCGTGAGCAAGGATGTACTGAATCTTTGGATCACAGTGGAAGATAATGGCCCCGGTATCCCGGAATTGGATATGCCCTATTTGTTTCGGAGATTTTATCGTGGCAGTAATGCCGCTCCGGGCAGCGCTGGTATCGGCTTGGCTTTGGCGGCAGAATTAGTTCGAGCTCAAGGCGGCAGTGTGGTGGCAGAAAATCAGACCCCAGGCCCTGGTGCTCGTTTTATCCTCAAATTGCCCATACATCCCGGTAGTTTGTGACAAAACTGTCACCCAGACAGTCATCAAGAGGAAAGAAACAGCCAGTATACTCAAGATGTGGGGGCAACAAAGGCGTTGCCCAGTCTTGATACCAGGAGGGAAATATGGAATTACTGCGTGTGGAACACCTTAGCCGTTATTATGGGGAAGGTCCTGCCCAAGTAAAGGCACTGGATGATGTGTCATTCTCCGTAGAAAAAGGGGAGTTTGTCGCCATTATGGGCCCGTCTGGCAGTGGAAAAAGCACCCTCATGCACCTGCTTGGAGGGGTGGACAAGCCCACAGCCGGACATGTATGGTTACAGGGCACCGATCTTTACAAATTGGACGAGAACGCACTGGCCATTTTTCGACGGCGCCAGATAGGTCTGGTGTATCAGTTTTACAATCTACTTCCTGTGCTCAATGTACGGGAAAACCTGACCTTACCTTTGCTGTTGGATGGACGCAATGTCAACAAAAACCAGTTGGAACAGCTGGCCCAAATTCTGGGCATCCAGGATCGGATGAACCATCTGCCCCATCAGCTTTCCGGCGGTCAGCAGCAGAGGGTCAGCATTGGCCGGGCCCTGATTACCAGCCCTGCCCTTCTGTTGGCAGATGAGCCTACCGGCAACCTGGACAGCAAAAACAGTGCTGAAGTGATGGCTTTGCTGCGTTATTTTCATGAGAAAAAAGGTCAGACATTATTGGTCATTACCCACGATGAACGGATTGCCTGTCAGGCAGACCGACTCATTACTGTGGAGGATGGGCATATTGCTCAGGACGAGGCGGTGCGGCCATGAAAAATATTGTGCACACTTTGACTCTCGCTCAGATGCGGGCTAATCCCCGTCGTACTCTTGTGACTCTGGTGGGTGTGGTTTTATCGGTGACCATGCTCACGGCAGTTTTTGCGGGGGCTGATTCCTTTTTGAATCTTCTGTACCGACAGGCAGCACAGGACAACGGCACCTGGCATGGCAGAGCCTTTGAGACTGGAGAACAGGTGGTAGAAAATCTGTCCCAGGATGACAGGATTGACCAACTGGGCCTGGCAGCCAGTTGGGGAGTGTCTCCCCTGGACGACAGCAATAGGTGGGGGGCCGCTCTCTATGGAGTAAACCAGTCATTTTACCAGCTTTTGAGGGTAGAGTGTCTGGAAGGAAATCTTCCTTCCACAGAGAACGAACTGGCCATTTCTCAGACTCTCGCCAAAAAGACCGGTTGGAAGATTGGAGACCAAGTCTCTTTGGATTTGTTACGAGTATGGACCCCACAAGGGGTGGATTCCGCAGGGGAAATGATCTATCGGCAAACCAGCGGCCCGGGAATCATGGGATTATCGGACAGCTATATGCTCCGTTCTGTGGGGGAAAAACAGTTCACGATTGCAGCTATTGTGGACCCAGGCGGTTTTGATGATCAAAATGTGTTCGCCTGGGAACCATGTTTTACAGTTCTGGAGGATCAGATCCCCCCGGATGGATTGTGGTGCGCTTATTATACTGTCAGTTCGCTGGGGCGAGAACTGTATGACCTGCTGGAAAGTATCCAGGAATGGCAGGCAGACTTGCCTGTCGATGCTGGAGGCGTGGGGACCATCGATCTAAACCGGCAGCTCTTGCTTTATTATGGCATAGATTATCCGGGCAGCCTTCTATTGCCTGCCTTTTACGGTTTGATGGCGGTAACACTTCTCATTATTCTGGTGGGTGCTGTGTCTCTGGCTCGAAACGCCTTTGCCATCAGTATGACGGAGCGCACACAAATGCTGGGAATGTTGGCCAGTGTGGGGGCTACCCGGGCGCAGAAGCGGCAGTCCGTCTTGTATGAAGCCTTTATTCTGGGATTGATTGGCATCCCTTTGGGCCTGATTGCAGGCTGTGGAGGAATGGCGATTACACTGGTTTTCCTGAATAGTCAGGTACAGGAACTGTTTCAATTTTCTCAGCCTCTTTATCTTTCGGTACGGCCTCTTCCCCTGGCCGCTGCAGCCCTGCTGGCAGCCTTAACTCTGGCATTCAGTGCACTGCAACCGGCCTTGAAAGCCAGCAGGATCACGCCCATGGATGCCATCCAAGGAGAAGGTCAGGTTCAATTTCATTCCAATGATGTAAAAACAGGAAAACTGACTGGAAAGATTTTCGGCTTTCCAGGAATTTTGGCCCTCAAAAATTGTAAGCGAAACCGGGGACGGTATCGAGCAATTGTATTTTCCCTGGCGCTCAGCGTAATTATGCTGCTGGCTGGCACCGGACTTTCTTATTATGTGGACCGTGCCATGGGAGTGCGTTACGGGACAGACAGTCCCTTAGCAACGGCGACCATCACCTTCAACGATCCTTCCTTGGATACCGCTACCTATACGGATGATCTGAAAGCTCTGGCTGGAACAGGGGAAGTACGGTTGGTCGGAGGTTTGCAGGCTGGAGAGATGGGCAGCTTCACTTTGAATTGGGCGGATATGAGCCAAGACGCAATAAAATGGTTTCAAAACCAGAGCGGTCTCTTAGATGAACAGGATTATACTTTTGAGGACGGCCAAAATGTCACCGTCTATCCCACCTTGCTGGTCATGGATGACCCGGAGTTTTCCGACTGGGCAGGCAAGGAAGTTTCCTTGAAGTATGATTATCTGGATTGTGTTATGATCACCAGCACCTATCTGTATAATGCAGGCAGCTACACTCAGCTGAAAAATGCTCTGAATCTACAACCTGGATTTTCTATGGAGTTTGCACAAGAGAACGGGTTTGCAGACACTTGGCACGTAGCAGCACTGGCGGAGGATTTCCCTTATTCCGGAAACACGGTCACCTCCAACACCGTGGAAAGCCTTACTTTACAGTTGGTGACCAGTCGCAGTGTATTCCAAGCATTCCTGAATCGGCAGGCAGACCTGGGCAGAAGCGGTGCATACTACTGGCAGGTGCAGTACATTCACCCTGAAAGTATTTCCGCCCTAACCAGCGGATTGGAGGAATGGTCCCTAAACAACAGCTATGGCCTGCCCCAAGGGGTGATCAGTGCAAACTACAATTCCCTGGCCATGGGTGGCCTTCAGCGGTTTGGAATGCTTCTACAAATCTTATGTACCGGGTTTGTTCTGCTGCTATGTCTGGTATGTATGGCCAATATTCACAATAGCCTCTCTACGGGAATGGAACTGCGTGCCCGGGAATATGGAATTCTCCGCAGCGTAGGAATCACACCCGTGGATTTCCGTAAGATGATTTGGCTGGAAAGTCTTTTCTACGGAATCAAAGCGCTGTGCTGGAGTTTACCTTTTGGAGTGGGCGTGTTGTCCCTGGAATACTATGCTATCCGACGAGCATTCCAACTTCCCTTCTGTCTGCCAATGGGCAGCATTGTCCTGGCAGTTGTTTTAGTAATGGGGGTATGCTGGATTTCTGGACTTCTGACCCGCAGGAGTCTGGAGGAGCAGACTATTACCGAGGCCATTCAGAAAAAACTTTTTTAAACAGAAGCCGCAGAAGTGTTTTCCTTCTAAAGGGCTCTCGGAAGAGGTCACCTAAAGGTGGCCTCTTCTCGTGTCAAGAGAAGAAATACAGTACAATGGATATGAATCATGAGAAGAGCTGATATTGTTTCTGTGTAAACAGCAAATAAAAACCTGTAATTATCTTGTACAGAGACAATAAAAATGACGGGTAAGCATTTTTGTGTGCTTACCCGCCTTGTTTCATCTGTTAATTTTCAAATGGCTTGTATACAGTCACGGTTTTCAGATACTTCACGGGATCGCCGTTCAGCACCAGATCTGCATACTCAGCCGGAGCGTTAAAAATCAGCCAGTCCAGCTCGGAGCGTTCATACATATTGTCGGCCACTTCATTCTCCACGGCAATGGTATCAATGGAAATCATGCTGCCATCGGCATATTTTAACTCGACACAAGCAGTGTCGATATTGAATTCACAGGATAGTAAATGGTTCACAGTGTTAATCTCCTTGCAGCTTTCATTTTTAACAAATAATCTGTCGTGATGAACCCGCTTCCCGAATGTTGCTTCCCACACTCCGCACCAATTCCGCACCAATTTGTCATGAAAGTATATGTAGATGCATGGATTTATGTAACGGAAAAGCTCGTAAATATGGGAAATATTGAGCTTTATGAAGGTGTATTGAGATATGAAAAGGCCGATTATCCACCGATACCTAATTTCATTTGTACTCATTCTCCTTAACGGAATATTTTGACTGTCTATCATTATACCCAACCAGCGCACTGCGTGCAAGGGCAGGGCGCGGCCATGCTCATAATTTTGCGCAATTCTACACATTTTACCTGTTTTGACCACCGGTTGTTCTTTATTTTTCCACATTTATGCCTTATAATGTTAAAAGGTCAAATCAAAATACCCCCGTACCGGCCCTGTCCGGCGCGGGAAAACATAGGGCAATACCGCATAATTCTAAGTGCCGATACGGCGAGCGAGGTGCGGCAGAT
>OLNT01000615.1_pt1 | contig 22305 bp, 24 predicted proteins | sample 1672641 | NCBI WGS metagenome assembly OLNT01 (sample SAMEA3136708, study PRJEB25190) | human gut metagenome
CGACGCATTCGACTCCGAATGGCTGGATAGGATTATTAGCCCGTGTCTAGACAACGTCCACACACCTGGGGTTTTCCTTACTGTCATTTGGTTTTTCCGGCGTTTCGCTTCAAGCTGGATTAACTAGGCACGGCTTTGTGATTCGTCGGATAGTCGACGTTATCCAGCATACCGCATGTTGTCGGTAAAACGTTTCACCATATCTATCGAGTGTCAGAAATTTTTTAAGCTGATTCAGCTCAACACCGATAAATCGTAGACGAATGCGACTGGCACAAACAAAAAGATGCACACAATCATGCGATTCGCATCACGCGAATTATCTGCATATTCAACGCATCGATGGCTTCCGCAATGTTACGGAAGGGACGTTGGATTCAGCTATGGATCACACCGTAGCCGTCGCGCACGAACGGCGCGAACGCATCGACACGCGGCAAACCCGGCTGATGGCGAATCGAACGATCCGTGCCAAGACGCTTCTGCGCACGAAGCTGCGGAACCTCGCTCAAATCGTATGGCGTGGTCTGATACACCCAATTCAGCCAATTACGCCATAACAGATTCGCGTGGGCGCGCCACGCGAACACCGGCTCAAGCTGCGAATCGTCATGCGGGAAGTAGTTTTCGGGGAACGGCACGTTCGTCATCCCCTTCTTCATATCGCGCTCATACTCCTCGGCCAAGGTGTACTTGCCGTACTCCCAATGGCCAAGCGCGAACACCTCCGAAAAATCGCGGGTGGCGATCAGACCAGGACCGGATTTTGGACCCCACGTAAGCACCTGCAATTCGGGATTGCGGGCGACATCACCTTCGTTCACCCCCGCAAGGCGAGAATGCGGCTGCAGGCAGATCTCGTCGAAACCGTTCGTCAGGAAGCAGTATTCATCCTGCAAATACTGTGGGAACACACCGAAAATCTTCTCCGGAAGATCCTCTTTACGCACGTTATAGCGGTAATTGAGCGCACCCATCGCACCCCAGCACAAATACATGGTGGAGAACACATGCGTGGAAGCCCAGTCGAGAATCTCCTTGAACTCATCCCAATAATCGACCTGCTCGAAATCAAGATGCTCGACGGGAGCACCCGTCACCACGAAGCCGTCGTAATAATTGTCTTGGAACGCGTCGAGGTTTTCATAAAACTTTACTAAATGGTCGGCGCTCACATGCGTACCCTCATGCGTGGAGGTCTTCATGAAATCGATCTCCACCTGCAGAGGACTCTTCGAGATCAGGCGGAGCAGCTGTGTTTCCGTTTCAACCTTCTTCGGCATGAGATTCAGGATCACCAGCTTGAGCGGGCGCACACGCTGACGCTCCGCTTCGGGCTTTTCTAGCGCGAAAATGCGCTCGGAGTCGAGAATGTCTCTGGCCGGAAGGCCGCTGGGAATCTTGATAGGCATGCTTCTATTATGGTGCGGGGTCGGATATGGCGCACTCCCCTGCGCCGGCGATCGGCCGAAACGGGTATAGGAAAAATGGATAACGCGCTATTTGTGACGCTATTTCACACGGTTGAACGAGTACGACACGCCGATTTGACATATTTGAAAGTAATCGTAAAGTTAATAGAGCTGTCTTGAAGACAAGCCGACGCGGGGTGGAGCAGCTCGGTAGCTCGCTGGGCTCATAACCCAGAGGTCCATGGTTCAAATCCATGCCCCGCTACCAATAGCCCATTGGGCTCTAGGAATTTGGCCGGTGCGATTCCAAGGAATTGCCCGGCCTTTTCCATATCTGCAATCGTCCACGACGTTGTGCCGTGCATTTTTTGCGATACAAGGCCAGATGACACGCCAAGTGCTCGCGACAAATCCGATTGATTTTTCTTGCGCAGCGCCAATGCGAGACGCATGTTTGTTGAAATCACCTCTTCCAGCGGGATTGCTTGCGTCCGCTGGTCTAAAGTTTGTGTAGTCATACTTAAAAGTATATCAATCTGTTAAGCAATACTTAGCTAAAATCATGAAAACAGTTGTTAGTCTGACTAAAGATGGTATATAGTTCTTAGCATGACTAAAAATCTTGAAGGCACGGCACGAAATGTAGACCTCCTACTGAGGTCTCACACAATTACTCGTACCGAATTGGCCAACTATCTTGGCTTCACGACTTCCGCCGTGTCGCAAAAACTTTCCGGCAACTGCTTCACGCTTCGCGACGTTTCTCGTATCGCCGATTTCTTCGATGTTTCTGTCGATTCATTGCTCGGCCGAGAGCCATTGGAGGTGAAATGATGGATTGGCACCTTGTTTTGTCGTCGTCGGCATTTGCCATTTCTGTTGCTTCGCTCTTGGTGTCTCGGCACGCTTGGACGATCGCAGAGGAAGCGAAGGGCAAGGCACGTCACTCGTTGAGGGTGTCCGTCTATTCGGTCGAGGTTAACCGCAAGCGGCTTGGTATTCCCTATGACCATGATGTGGTTGAACAGTACGAGGCCAATGAGGGCATTTTTGCCAGCATGGGTGTCGGTTCCTATAAAGGCAGGCGATGCAAGGATTCGGACGGTATCGTGCAGTCCGACGACGCCGTACAGGTGTTCTCGGACGGCACGTATCGGATTGTTCCTAGGACAGAATCTTTCTCTGTTCTAAAGCCCGTTTTCTGTCGAGTTCATGGAACCTGCGATGACCCTTCCTGTCCCTATGCCATCTCCGCAGTCGTTCCAAGGGTCCGCACTTCCATGGTTCTATGCCCAGCAACGGGAACTGTCTATATCGACACCGGCGCAGACGAGTTGGAGATGATACCCAATGCACGCCAAGCTCTAGTTTCGTCAGATCGGGTTCAATGTCGCGACTCGAATCGCGGGGCGGTGTGATGGTGACCCAGAATCGCATTGTTTCGTTGGTCAACTCGACTATTCGACCGGTGTTGTTCATGATCCATTTGGTTTGTTCGCCCAGCACCGTTTCGCCTATCTGCCGGCAGTCCCACACCTCGGCATCGCAGTTTATGCCAATGGCTTTGACGTTGAATGCCCGTCCATCCCCGCAGTTGGCCAGCCATCCGATGAAAACCGGGTCAACGCCGGCGCGTTTGAACTCGGGAAACAGGAGCATATCGCCTTGCACCTGCACGAAGACTGGTTCGGCCTCGGAACGCCACCGCCATGCGCGCCGGTATGTGGCCAACGATACAAGGAACGCCAGCACGGCGATAACCACGCTCGCCGCTGGTGCGTTGGCTTTCAGTGCGTCGATGGCGTTCCTCAGTAGCTCGAACCATGTCAGGTCCGCGTCCATTTATTCTTCCTTCCTTCGTTGTTTGAAAGGTTTGGTTTGTGCGATTACAAGCCTATCGCTGCGGAGGAAGGAGCCTAAATCCATGAATCAAGGAGCAGTGAAATGAGCGTTTTCAATCCGGAATGCACCAGCAATTACTTCCAGGTGCTGGACATCGACCCGTCGGAATGCACCGGCGGCAATCCCTACGGCTTCGCCTGCCGCATCAAGGTGGGCGAACGATCGTTCGATTTCGATGGCTTGGACATGGGCGACCTTCAGACGATGAAGGGCGCGATCAACAAAGCGATGACGCACGCTAGGCGTGCCCGTCGTGAATGGGAAGGAGCCCAGGAATGAGCGTCACAGTCAAACGTGTGGACAGGAAAAGCAGTCAACGTTTTTACGAGCTGATCGTTGAGACGGCAGAAGTCACCGTGCGCGTCCCGTTCAACGGCTACGAGCTTGACGATCTTGAGAAACAGATCGACCGATGCTTCAACGAGGAGGATTGACCGTGAAACGTTTCATCAAGTTCGTTCTTCTGATTCTGCTCAGCCCCTTCGTGTTGTTCATGCTGGGGCTGGTGCTCTCGATCGTCCTTCTGGACGATTTCCTCAACGACGACGACTGACGGCATCCGATAACTTCATAGCCCTTGACCCAGCCGAAGGTCGGTTGCTGGTGAGGCGTGATAAAGCACCCGGCCGCGCCTTGCCCAGCGCGTTACAAACACGCCCGGAATGCCGGGCGGTTACCACGGCCCCAGCGGGGAGCTATGCGGGTGTATACAGATCGCTTCACGGCGTCTTGTTCGGGCGCAACTGGGGACCATCGCCGGCATGCGTGCCGGGCTGTGCGGCGAGACCTTGCGCGCGGCTTCGGCCGCTGACCTATGCGACGGCGCGGCTCCGTTACGAAGCAACCTTGCATGGCGAACCCTAACCCGGAAAACACTTGAGCAATCTTGTGTTTTCCGAGCTGGGTTCCCCGCTCTAACGCCCCACCACCCGAAGGGCATATCATCCACAATTCTTATCCACTTATCCACAGTTCTTATCCACAATATGAAACGAGGTTCGAGACATGGGTTATTCGGTTGATTACAAGCCAACACGCCGACGTGCCAAGAGGACGGTGCCGAAGAACAAGGCCCAGCGCACGAAGGACATCAAGAACGCCATTCGATGGAATATCAGGCAATTGGAGCATGACACTGTTGGAGCGGACACCATTGCGCGTTCCATTGCCATCAGTGTGCTTCGCCTGAACAAGATCGCGCCGACGGCCGACCCTAGCGGCGACCATGTGATGCAGCAGCTTATCAGCGACGGCATCTTGGGCAAGCCCGAGAGGCGCGGAAGTGCGCAGGTGTTCGACCGTGCCGAGTTGTTGACATCGCTCAAAGCTTGGGTTGGTGTGCTGTGAACCCGCGCGCGAAACTGACCACTGAACAGGCTGCTATCTATCTTGGCGTCTCCCCTAGGACGATGGAGCGTATGAGGGCCGATAATCGCGGGCCGGAATGGTTTAAGGCGGGCGACGCCATCAACTCCCCGTGCTTGTATGAGCTTGCCGATCTCGACATGTGGGTGCGGGCTAGGAAGCGTGGCAGGTGATGGCGCGCAGGCAGACCATCGACCCGCTTGTGCGGGCCAAGGTGATCGAGACGTGGGGCAACGCTTGTTGGCTCAGGCTGCCAGGCTGCACCGGTGTGGGCGAGGAAGACGACCACATAGTGCCTTACGCGCATGGCGGCATGGACACCGTGGCTAACATCCGCCGCGCGTGCAAGCATTGCAACGCCAGCCGCCAGGACCGCGTGCTTTACGGTTATGGGGCGCGCTTGCATATCGTGGTCACGCCGCCCGGTTCCTGCGACCGTGAGGCCGTGGAATGGGTGGAGGCTCACAGGCAGCAAGGCGACCCGGTTGTGTCGTGGCCGGCGTTGGCCCGGGCCATGCGCCTACCGGAGTCGCCCAGCATGGCGCAGCGGCGGGCGGTTGCCATGGCGTGGTCCGCAGCCTATCGCCAGTTCGCCATAACGCAGGAGCCTATTGACGTGTGGCTGACCCGCACCACGCCAAGCAGCAAGCGCCACCCTAGGATGCTTGACGAGTGGATAAGCCTTGACTACGACGTGCGGGTGATAGATCCCGGCTTCGAGGTGGAGTGGGAGCGGGCCGAGACCGAGCAGGCCAAGCGGTTGGTGCGCCAATGGTACGGCTTGCACATCTCACAAGCTTTGGTGGACGCAAGGCAACGTGAACGCCGGGCCACGCTCGCACGCCTTGGGCTTCGCAGTGATCGCGTCACTGTGGCTTCACGGCCGGAATGGTGAACCTGTTTTTTAAGCGAACGGCCGGCCAAAAGACCCCGCGCCCACTTTTTCACTCTCTCGAACCGGATAAAAAAATTCTGAAAAACGGCGGAATACCAACGAAAACCAGCTATTAAGGAGGTTGGAAAAATGCAAATGACCTTGGACGGTTTCAATGATTATTATGGTCCCAACGAGGGCTTGCAGGAACGCGCCACCAAGGAGCTTATCGAGAGTTTCGTGGGCGATAGGCAGCTTGACCCTAACGCCAAGTACGTGTGCAAGACCATGATCAACATTGCCCGCAATTTCGACGCGCTGAACGTCAAAGGACGCGACACGAGCCGTGTCATGGCCCAACTTTTGGCGTGGTACCAGGAATTGAAAACCGAGTTTCAGTCAAGGCAGGAAATCGACCCCGCTCTTGCCAGTCTTCTGGAAGAGGCACAGGCATGACGCCATTGCGCGGCGGCACCCAGCGAAACCCGGACCGCCGCACCGACGGCCATATAGTCGCCAAGTTCGCCCGGTTGCTTGGCACGCCTCTGCTGCCATGGCAACGGTTGGTGGCCGACGTGGCGGGCGAGATAGACCCGAACACAGGCACTTACTTCTATGACACGGTGATATTGAGCACACCGCGACAGTGCGGAAAAAGCACGCTTGTGGACGCGGTGGACACGCGCAACTCGCAGTGGGGACCAGATCGTTTCATCTATTATTTGGCGCAGACGGGCAAGGACGCGGGCGACCACTTCAAGAAATATCTGAAAACGCTCGGCAGCTCGCCGCTTGCGGCAATAACCACACGGCCGTATCTCGGCGCGGGCGACTTGCGCCAGCCGTTCGCCAATGGCAGCGTGATAATGCCAAAGAGCGTTACCAAGGTTGCGGGCCACGGCGTCCAAGGCGACAAAATCACGTTGGACGAGGCGTTTTCGTTGTCCGAGGAAACCGGAAACACCATTTTGGATGGCTTCATGCCGACCATGGCGACAAGGCTTAAGGCCACCGGCGTGCAGCCGCAGCTATGGATAACCAGCACCGAGGGCACGGCAGAATCGACGTTCTTCAACCGTAGACTTGACGCTTGCAGGGCTGGCGAGCAGTCGCACCGCACGTGTTGGTTCGACTTCGGGCTGCCAGCCGACGAAGATCCGGAGAATCTGGACAGCATCATGCGCTATCATCCAGCCGCCGGACTCTTGTGGGACAAGGCGCAGTTGGCCGACTTCCGCGAACAGTTCCAGGGCAACCCGGCAGGTTGGGCGCGCGCGTTCGGCAACCGTCGGGACGAGGGTATAACCGACAGGGCGATAGACGAGGCGTTGTGGGCGGCTACGGTAACGGCACCGGTGACGCCCGGCGACTTGGACGGCCGGCCGGTGGTGTTCGGCGTCGCGGTGGACGTGGACGGGACGCACACGAGCGTTTCGGCTGGCATCGCCAACAATGACGGCACCATAACGGTGCAATTGCTGAGAATCTTGGACGGCACCGGGTACGCGCCGACCGAACTCACCCGCTTGTGCTCGAAGTACGGCGCTCCGGTGGTGATCGACGCGCGCGGCACCGCCGCCGATTTGTCCGACCGGTTGCGCCACATGACCGACGACGCTGGCGACCCGCTGCTGCGGTTCGTGGACATGGACTCGGCCGACTACCTGACCGCCGGACAGAGTTTCGTTGCCGGCTTGGCTAACCACGCGATAACCCACGCTGCAGACCCCGAGTTGGACGCCAGCGCCGCGAACTCGGCGCGCAAATGGGCCGGCGACGCATGGCGCGTGAGCCGACGCGGAAGCACCGGCCTAACGTCACCGTTGGAAAGCTGCATGTTGGCGGCTTGGGGAGCCGCCCACAGGCCCGAGGAAACGGGGCCGCTGCAAATCTACTAGCCGGTGGCGTTCGGCGTCGCGTGGCGGCATTATGCGGCGCTGGGCGGCGGGCTTGTGGCGGGCTTGGCGCTTGGCGGTGATACTTGGCCGCATGAACATTTGGGAGCGTGTGAGAATGGCGGGCCGCGTGCTGACGCGCGGCGCCGACGCGGACATGCCGGACGGCATCAAGCCGCCCGCACGATTGGGGAACTGCGACCCGTTGAGCCTCTCAACCGTGTTCCGTGGCGTGCAGGTGCTGCAAACCGCCATCACCGGTTTGCCCATCCATGAAATCAGGGGAGGCGTGAAGCTCGACACGGTTTCCTCCATCGTGCTTCAGCCGGACGTGAACCGCAGCCGCCGCGACTTCCTCGCGGACATGGTGGCAAGCATGGTATTGGACGGGAACGCTTTCGTGCGATTGGTGCGGTTCGATGGCGAAGTGGTCTCTTGCGAGGTGCTTCCACCATCACTCGTGACCGTGAGCGACGACGGCAACGACCCGGCCGCGCCCAAGCTCCGCTATAGCTATCTGGGCCATGATTACACGGCCGACCAGATCGTTCATTGCAAGTTTTTGAACGTGCCGGGCCGGTTGCGTGGGCTTGGGCCAATCTCGGCGGCGCGTGAGGAGGTGGAGGCCGCGCAGATGGCCCGCACCTACAAGGCCAAGTTCTATAGCGACGGTAGCAACCTCAAGGGCTATTTGCAGACGGAGGAAAAGGTGACGCCGCAGGTGGCCAAGGACGCCAAGGAGGCGTGGAAAGCCACGGGTGAGGCCGGCGACGTGAAGGTGCTCGGCTCGAAACTCAAATACGTGCCCTTGGACATGAAACCGGCAGATTTGCAGTTTTTAGAGACTCAGAAGTTCGACACCACTCAGATCGCGCGGCTTCTAGGCATCCCGGCGAGCATCATGTTGGCGGCCGTTGACGGTAGCAACCTTACTTACTCGAATATTGAGCAATCGTGGATTGAGTTCGCCGATTACACGTTGGCGGCTTATGCGGGCGAGATAGAGGAACTTTTCAACCGTTTGTTGCCGAGGGGCCGCACGGCCGCGTTCGACTGGGACAGCAGCCGGCGCGCCAACATGGCCGACCGGTTCAACGCCTACAAGACGGCGATAGAGGCCGGGTGGATGGACGTGAACGAGGTGCGCGCAAGGGAGGCGTTGCCGCCTCTCATCGCGGTACCGCAACCGGAACCACAGGAGCAGCCACAGGAACAGGAGACGCAGAATGAAGCATGAAATCGGGTTTAAGGGCGTGTGCCTACGCGCGGCCGAAGAGGGCGACGGGCGCACGTTGGAGGGTGTGGCCGTGCCCTACGGCAGCGTCATCAGCACATGGGACGGTGCCGAGACGTTCGACGCCGATTGTGTTTTCGACGACACGGACACGGCGAAGCTCTGCTATCAGCACGGTGAGCTTATCGGCCGTATCCTCGACGCGGAGCCACGCGACGACGGCTTGCATATTACGGCGCATATCAGCGACACGCAGCGCGGCCGGGACGTGGTGGCCCTGTTGCGTGACGGCGCGCTGGACTCGCTCAGCGTCGGATTCATGCCGATTGACGACGAGGTGGACAAGCAGGGCGTTACCCACCGCAGGCGCGTCCGATTGTTGGAGGTTTCGGTGGTGTCGTGGCCGGCCTACGAGGCCGCGAAGATCACTTCGCAGCGCAGCAGCGAAACTACCCACGAAAGCATGAGGGAAACCGGAAACCAGAAAGGAAACGAAATGGACCTCAACGAAATCAACGACAAGCTGAACGGCATCATGGACGAACAGCGCAGCATGAAAGCCGCCATTGCCAGGAACACCGACAGTGAGCCGGCCAAGGTCATGGGCGCTGAGTATCGCACGGCCGGCGACTATCTTCAGGCGCTCTACCGTGGCGACGAAGCGGCAGTGCAGCTCATGCACGAGTGCCGCGACCTCATCGCCACCGGCGACACTGGCAACAAGGTGGCATGGATTAGGGATGATTTGCGACTGATCGAGCAGCGCCGCAAGGTGACCAATATCCTCACCCACGACACGCTGCCGGACAAGGGCATGACGATGGAATACAACGTGGTGGCGTCCGACACCGCCACGGTGGACAAGCAGGAGAACGAGGGCGGCGCGTTGCAGTTCGGCAAGGTCACGTTCGGCACCAAGAGCGCAAGCATCGATACCTACGGCGGCTACACCACGCTTTCACGCCAGACCATCGAGCGCAGCACCACGCCCATGCTCAACACCGCGCTGGCGGCGTTGCGCAACGCCTACGCCAAGGCCACCGAAAACAAGGTGCGTTTGTTCCTGTATGACACCATCGCGGCTCAGCGCGACGCCGAGACGGACGCGAACAAGATCGATGCACCGGCCCAACTGTCGGCAATGACCATCGACCAGTGGGCCATGCTGATCATGGACGCGGCGGAACTGGCCGACGACCGCAACGTGAGCCTTACCCGCCTGGGCGTTTCCAAGGACGTCATGGCCGCGCTTGTCAAGCTCAAGGACACCGGCAGCCGTTTCTTCGACCTCAGCGGAGACGGCAGCGACACGTTGGGCGACTTCGACCTTACGGGCATCGCGGGCAAGTTCCTGCGTGTCCCCGTGCAAATGCTGCCCAAGGCTCCGAACGGCACCGCGTGCTTCATCGACCCCGAGGCCGTGACCGTGTGGGAGTCCGGCGGCCCGACCCAGCTCAGCGACGGCGACCCGACCAAACTCACCGAAAACTACAGCGTCTACGGGTACATGGCCGTGGCTGCAACTCAGCCCTTGGGCCTCATCCCGGTGAAGTTCGCCACGGCATGATGATCCAGGACAACACCCTGCTGCAACGACTCCGCGACGAGGTAGGAGTCCCGGCCGGCGAGGAAGACCGGCTCACGGTCAAACTCTCGGCGGCGAAACGATACGTCGAGCACGCGGTCGGCACCGCCACCGTGGACGACGATCTGCTGGCCGACTGCATCGTCTCCTGCGCGGCCGACCTGTTCAACATGCGTGACGCCCGCCTCGGCGTCATGGACGTTGGCGACGCGACCGTGGAACCATTCAGAATCTCCACCGACCCGCTCCGCTCCGTCTGGCCGAAACTCCGCGCCGCCGGCGTGCTGACCGGGGGAATGGTGATCGCATGAACATCCAGGAACAACGCGCCGCCCTCATGGTCACGCTCTCCGACATGCTCGACGGGCTCGTGAGCAACATCAGCATCGACGCGCAATTGGTGCGCCCTGCCGCCGGCAAGGTGGCCGTGTTCATCGAACCCCCGACCGTGGAATGGCCGTCATGGGGCCCGCCGGAACCGGTCTGGACTTTGGACGTCATCGCCGGCACGCCGGCCACGCAGCCATCCGCAGTCGATGACATCCTCACAGCGCTCGACAGACTCGCCGCCCGTGGCCTGAACATCCAGAAGGCCACGCCCGCAACATGGAACCTCGCAGGAGCCGGCACGCTCGCGGCCTACCAGGTCACGTTGAACGCCCTGGAAACCGAATAAGACAAGGAAAGGAAAACAATCATGGCTGGAAAGATCCGCACGCTCGGACCAGGCATCTTCAAAATCACCGACACCGCAAACGGCAGGGACTTCAGCGCCGACCTGATCAAGGCGCAGCTGAACCCGTCGAACAGCAGCGACGACCCGACCACCTTCTTGGACGGGTCCGAAGAGACCAACACCACGACCACGTGGACGTTCGAGGGCACCGTCGGCGACGACTTCAGCGAGGACGGTCTGGCCGTCTGGCTCTTCGACCACAAGGGCGAGACGCTGCCGGCCCAGTTCGTCCCGAACACGAACGGCAAGATCCAGTGGACCTTCAACGTCACCATCGCGCCAATCGCCATCGGCGGCGACGTCAAATCGAAGAACACGAACGATCTGAGCTTCGCCGTCACGAACGTCGCCCACACGGCCTACTCGGGTAAGTGATGGCTGACAAGGCATTGATGGTCGTCGGCCAGAAACGCTTCGTGCAGACGATGCGCAAGGCCGGCGCGGACATGGACGACCTGAAGGAAGTGAACCGCGAGGCCGCGCAGATCGCACTGCCCGCCGTCCGCAACCTCGCCCCGCGAGGCAAGACCGGCCGGCTGGCCGGCAGCCTGCGTGTCGGAGCGACGAAACGCGCCGGCGTCATCCGCGCCGGCCGCAAGGCCGTGCCATACGCGGGCCCAATCAATTACGGCTGGCCGAAACGGCACATCCGGCCACGGCTCTTCGTCAACAACGGTGTCGCCTCCACCGAGAGCCAATGGCAAAAGGTCTACAAGGACTTCATCGACAAGACACTGAAGCAAGTGAAAGGAAAATAATGGCAACCACACGAATCACCTACACCGACGGCAAGCATGAAATCGTCCCAATCACGATGCGCGCGACCTGCAAGGCCGAAGCGCACGCCATCGAGGCCGGATGGGGCACCATCACCGAATCGCCGGTTAGGACCGGCGCATACGCCACTTACGCCGCTCTCCGCATGGCCGGCCGCAACCTCCCGGACTTCGACCATTGGCTCGACACCGTGGCGTCCTTCGACCTTGCGACAGCGACGGAGGAACCGGAAGAGGGAAACCCTACGGACTAGCCGCCTGGCCACAAGACTCGCTCGGCCGTCTCTCGTTCCTCCTGGCAAGCCGTTTTGGCGGCACGCCATGGCAGTGGAGGAACGAGGCCGACGAATTGGATTGGGGCACCGGACTGGCCGAACTGCTCAAGGAAGCGGAAGAATCGCAGAAGGAGTGAACCATGGCGCACAGCGCGATCATGAGCGTGCGCATCACCGGCAACGCCGATGATGCCGTCAAGGCGTTCGAGAAGACCACCACGAAGGCGGCCGCTTTCGGCAGCGCCATCGGCGGATTGGCCGTCAAGGGCGTGACCGCGCTGTGGGACACGGTCAAGGGCTTCGCCGGCGACGTGGTGAACATGTCGGACAGCACCGACAAGTTCATGAACACCATGAGCTTCGCCGGCATCGACACCAAAGCCGTACAGGCAGCAGCGAAGGAAACCCGCAAATACGCCGACGCCACCGTGTACGGCCTCGATGACATCCAGAACACCACAGCGCAGCTCGCGGCAAACGGCATCGGCAACTACATGGAACTGACCGAGGCGGCCGGAAACCTCAACGCGGTGGCCGGAGGCAACGCCGACAGTTTCAAGAGCGTGGCCATGGTGCTCACCCAGACGGCCGGAGCGGGCAAGCTTACGACGGAGAACTGGAATCAGCTTGCCGACGCCATCCCGGGCGCGTCCGGCAAACTCCAGGAGGCGCTGCTGAAGAACGGCGCGTACACGGGCAACTTCCGCGACGCCATGTCCAAGGGCGAGATCACCGCAGACGAGTTCAACAAGGCGCTCATGGACCTCGGCATGACCGACGTGGCGAAACAGGCCGCGACATCGACCAGCACCATCGAGGGAGCCATGGGAAACCTCGAAGCCGCCGTTACCGGAGGTCTGACCGACGCGTTCAACCTGTTCAAACCGGCCGTGACCGGCGGCATCAACGCGGCCGCGACGGCAGTCACAAACCTCGCGCAGACCGGCACGCATGGATTGCAGACGTTCTTCGCACAGGTCAAGGACACCGGGGCGTTCAACGCATTGCAGACGGCCGCGCAGTCGGTCGGCGGCGGCCTGCAATCATTGTGGACCGGCATCATGGCCGTCGTGGACGCGATGACCGGAGGACAGCCGGCCGGAACCTCGTTCGGCAACGTGCTCAACGCCGTCGCCACGGCAGCGCAGACGGTCGGCGGCTGGCTGAAGACCGCCGGCAACTGGATCAGTCAGAATCTGGATCTTGTGACCCCTCTCGTGGCAGCGGTCGGCGGCGCCGTCGCAGTCGTCACCGCCGTGACCACGGCCATGCAGCTGGCCGCTGCCGCGCAGGCGCTGCTCAACGCGGTCATGGCCGCGAACCCGATCATGCTGGTCATCACGCTCATCGCCGCGCTCGTGGCCGGACTCACCTACTTCTTCACCTGCACCAATACCGGCAAGGCCGTCTGGTCGAGTTTCACAAGTTTCCTGTCCGGCTGCGTGCAGGGCATCATCGGCTTCTTCTCCGGTCTCGGCTCCACCATCGTCAACATCTTCAACTCGTCCGCGAACGGTGCCAGGAACGCGTGGAACGGCGTAGTCGGCTGGTTCCGCGGACTGCCCGGCTCCATAGCCGGGTTCTTCGGCAACGCCGGCAGCATCCTGTACAACGCCGGAGCGAGCATCATCAGCGGTTTCCTCAACGGCCTCAAATCGATGTGGAGCAACGTGACAGGCTGGATCAGCGGCATCGGCGACTGGATCAAGGCCCACAAGGGCCCGATCAGCTACGACCGTCGCCTGCTCATCCCCGCCGGCCAGGCCATCATGACCGGTTTCGCCCAGGGCCTCAACACCGGGTTCGACAGCAGTGTTGAAACCGCTATCAGCCGCGCCAACCGCAGACTCGCGGCCATGCCCCTCAACCTCTCCGCACAAGGCAACACGGCCACGCCAGCCGTGGTCAACACCTGGAACGTGGAGATCAACGGCGAGGTCATCGACAAGGACGGCACCGCCAAGGCCATCAAACGGCTCCTGGCCGACTACGACGCAAGGAGGTCATGATGCAGCAGTGCTTCATGTTCATCGACACCGGCAACGGCTGGACACCGGTGAACGACTCAGCCAAGGACATCGCAGCCCTCGACTCGTTCACCATCGACTGGGGAAGCGACAGCATCGACGAACAGCCCGAACCTGCCGTGATGTCATTCACCCTCCGCGACCGCACCGGAAGACTCGCCGGCCAGGCATTGACATTGGCCGGCATGAAGGTGATCGTGCAGTTCTCCGATCAACCCAGATGGCAAGATCTTCAGCCGTCGATGGGCGGCTGGGAAGATCTGCGTATCCCGATCGGCTCGCTGCACCGCGCCTACTCCCCCGACTCGCCGGAATCCACCGACTCGCCCGCCGAAACAATGTTCGCCGGCACCGTCTCCACCGGCGGCAGCATCGAACCGGCCACCGGCGGCGGGTGGCTGCTCAAACTCTCCGCCACATCGAGGATGTCCGTGTGGAAGCGCCTGCAATCCCAAGGACCGACAGACACGGCCGCGAAATGGGACGGCGCGCACTGGATAGGCACGCCATCCGCACGCCTCAAGGAGATGAACCGCAGGGCCTCGGAGCAGGGAGCGCCGGAAGCCCAACTGGACGGGCTCGCCCTGCCGTCAAGCGTCGCACCATGCACGCCATCCGACCATCCATCGCAGCTCGACCTGCTGCACCGGCTCACCGCCGGGCCACGACTCCCGCAATGGCATGAGGTCTACGACGGCGCGGCATCGACCATCAGACCGCTGTTCCTCGCCGACCCGATCGCCGTGCACCTGTCAAACGATGGCCGACTCAACGTCCTCACCGACGGAGAGACACGACACGCACTCTCAGCGGCCGACATCGAAGCATCGACGGATCTGAGCATCACCGAACCTTTGACACAGGTCGTCATCAACGCGAAACGCGTCAAATCGGACAACGGCAAGCTCTCTTTCGACGACGTGGAGATCACGATGGGAGCCCAGAACCGTCTGCCACCCCAATTGACCGCCATGCAGAAGAGCCTCACCATCGATTCCGACATGCTCGCCGTGGACGACTCGGGCGGCGTATGGAACAGCGGCGGCACCTCGAACGTCAGTGACACGGACCGCGCCAACATCGCGCAATGGCTCGAATCGCACGACCTGCGCATGGTGCCGGAGACAGTGACGTTCAACAGCACGCGAATCGACCCGGCACGACGGCCATGGCTGTACAAGGCAAGCCCATCCGGCCCGTTCATCATCGTCAAGGCCAAGGCGTCGGCCCTGACCGGCTCAGACGGCCGACCGGCCTTCACCGGCCCAATCACGACCATCGGCGGAACGCTCTCATACCGGTGGCGCGCGGGCAGGCCAATACTCACCCAGGAAGCGACGCTCACCGTGCTTCGACCGCTCTTGACGAACCGCATCACATGGGCCGACCTGCCATCCACCCTCAGCTGGCAGCAGCTCGACCTGCACATCTGCGACCTTTCGATGATCCAGATCATAGACGCTTCAACCATCGATGGAAAGGAAGGAACACAATGACAGCGACGACACCCATCTACGGGCTCTCATATCCCGAAGGCTCCGACCTCGTATCAACCGCGCCGGACTCGTTCAAGTCCATGGCCGACACGTTCGAGCAGGCGCTTGACCAAGTGGACAGACGCAGCACTCCCACAGGCGTCAAACCCGTCATCGCCACCACTCTCAACACGCTCGCCAATACCACAGGCGTCACCGGTCAGACCGGCTATGTCACCGCCGACGCCACCGCCGCGAACAACGGCGCGTATGTCTGGACCGGCTCGGCATGGGTCAAGCTCGTGACAGTGACCGACATGGCAGTGCCTGACCTGACATTCAGCCACCCGGACTTCAGCATCGCCGCTTATCCCCGACGTGCCGGTAACCTCATCGTCTGCCCAATCAAAGTCATCCGCACTGGCGGCGACTGGAACATGGCGGCATGGGAGATGACTGGAATCTGCAAAATCCCCGCCGGTCTCCGACCCGGTGCAGGCATTGACATCAATGTTCTCGGTGTTGACAATCTTTCTTCCGCATCTCCGATGACCGGTTTCACCATCAATGAGGGTGAGATTTACTTCCGTGCCTTCAGAGGCTCGGTTGCTTATAAGAAGAACACATGGACCAGCGCCATTCTCGCATGGCGCATCGAACGTTAGGAGCAAGGAATTGGATACGGAAATCGCGGCGCTCTGCATCGTCGGCATCATGATCGTCATGGACTTCCTCACCGGCTTCGCCAAGGCCGTGAAGAACCACGACGTCAGCAGCAGGAAAATGAGGGATGGGCTCTGGCACAAGGTCTCTTTCGTCATGATCGTGGCCTTGGCCGAGATCCTGGAACATGGTCAGCGCGTCCTTGACATGGGCTTCTCCGTGCCGATCATCATTCCGACATGCGTTTACATCGTTCTGACAGAAGTGGCGAGTGTCATTGAGAATCTGTCGGAAATCAATCCGGAACTGCATGACAGCCCAATCCTCGCTCTCTTCCGCAGCAGCAAGGAAGGCGACTGATGGACGGGATCATCTGGAAGGGAAGCCCGAACCATTACACGGGCCGACAAGGCTACGGCGTCACGCACATCACGCTGCACATCATGGTTGGGTACCTCGCCGGCACCGATTCGACGTTCGCGAACCCATCGAGCCAGTCATCGGCACATTACGGCGTCGGCGCGACGGGCGAGATCCACCAATACGTCGCGGAGACGGACGGCAGCTATTCCGACGCGGACTATGCGTCGAACTGCTCGACCATCTCCATCGAGCACGAAGGCGGCATGGCTGACGGCGCGGTATGCACCCAGGCGTGCATCGACGCAAGCGCCCGATTGTGCGCCGACATCGCGCGCCGGTACGGGTGGAAAAAACTGTGGCACGACGGACTGAGGGGCAATGTTTGGTTGCACAGGGAGATCCCAGGCACCGATCACGCGGCTTGTCCGGACCTCGCGCCCAACGGCCTGCCGTTTCAGCAGGTCATCGATAAGGCAAACAACCTACTGGAAGGAAAAGAAATGGCACTGACAGATGAAGACGTCACGAAGATCTGGACCCACAAGCTGCCTAACGGCGCATGTGTCCGAGATTGCCTGTCACCGGCGATCCAGGACATCTTCGCCATGCACGACACGGGCCTGACCAATGGCGGGTGGCTGCATAAGCTGCCGAACGGCCGGCCGGCAAGGGACATCATCAGCGACGCCACCAGCGACGTGATTCGTATGCATGATACTTTGATCCCGCAGCTCACCGCGCAGATCACAGCACTCTCGGCCGCTGTGGATGCCATGGCCAAGAGCCTCGGCGCGGACCCGGACCAGATCGCGGAAGCTGTCAAGAAAGCCGTTGCCGACAAACTTGACAGCTTGCACATCACCATCAAGGCCGAGGATTAGACCGCGAGCCGGACGGCCGCCGTGGCTTCTCTCAGACGGCCGTCCGGCATCGCAACGTAATGCTCCGTGGTCTCAACCGACTCATGGCCTAGAAGTTCCGCGACCACGAACAGGTCGTGTGTGGCGGCGTAGGCCGTGGTGGCGAACCGGTGGCGCAACGTGTGCGCGGCGTACCCGTCCGGCAGCAGGCGGCTGATATGGTCACCGATATAGGACTCCTCCACATGACCGCCGAACCGGCCAGGGAACAGGTAGCCCCGCGCGTCCATGATGATGCCGGCCAGATCATCCGGCAACGGCACTATGCGCTGCTTGTCGCCTTTGCCGCGCACGATCAATGACCGGCCGGCGTTGTCGGCCACCACGTCATCGCTGTGGACCCGTGCGATCTCGCCGCGCCGCAGTCCGCACTCCGCGCCCAACCGGATCATGAGTCTTTCCGACGTCGTGGCCATCTCCATCGCCGCAGCGATGTAACGGTCCGGGCATGGTCTGGGATGCGCGTGCGGCTTCTTCACTCTTGGCACGTCCAGACTCGGATCATCCGACCGTCTGCCGCTTTTATGCAGCCATCGGAAAAACGACGATATGGTGTTCCTGTATGCTTTGCGCGTCTCGGGTTTCCATTGCTGCCGTGCGAACGTCTGCACGATCTGCTCCGTGGTCACGTCTTCGGGACCTGATGGCATGAGCAGTGCCGCGAGATGCACCATCTTGTATCGACGGCTTTTGATTGTCTGTGCTGATAGGCCGGCCGCCTTGAGGGTGTCAGTCCACCCTTCGATGCTTCTGCGCCATGGGACCGGTGCGCTGATCTTGTTTCTCATGATCCATCATGGGCATCCTGATCTTCACGCGGCTAAACTGAGCTTGGATAAGCTCAGAAGCCCCATGGATTTGAACCTTGGACCTCTGGTGTCCCCAGAGGTCCAAGGTTCAAATCCATGCCCCGCTACCAGTGAAAGTCAGGAACCATAGTGGTTTCTGACTTTTTTGTTTTCCTGCCAAATCTTGGCCAAGCCGATTACTTAACAAAATCCGGTCAAAATCTGGACATGGCAGCTGATCGGACTGTTCGCGAATTTCGAATTTCGCCACGTTCTTTTCGCTGGCTTCCTTCATCATATTCGGCCAGGTTTCGCAAACTCGCCTCCATGAAGCGTCATCATCGCCACCTATCATCGCCACCTATCATCGCCACCTATCATCGTCGACGAACGGCATATAGCATGAACGCCCCACAGCACATCACAGCAGCTGCCAAACCCAACACCAGCCCCATCGGACTTCCTGTCTGCGGCATTTCCTGCTCGGGAGCATAAAGGTTGTCGACATCGAACGTCAGCAGGCTATCCTCACGTTCCACCACATCGTTCAGCACCATCATTTTCTGCGCAGTGACGGCCTCGTCCAATCCTACGGACTGGTATCCGACCTTGATATTGACCTCGCCGGCGCCCGTTGCATGCCAATACACGGTGGTTCCCTCCAGTTCGGCCCAGCCGACTGCCGTAGGCTCGTCATCTTCGTCGAACACGGCCGGACCTTCGATCGTCGCCGTAAATACGCCTTCGACCGGCTGTCCACTCGCATCCAGCAACTGCACGAACAGGCTTCCGGACCGTAATCCCTGCCGATCATCACGCGTCACCATCGAAGAAACCGGCAGCTTGTTCGCAGCCTCCTCCCAAAGCTCGTTGACCTTGCTTTCCAGCCCGTCCATCACTGAAAAGAGGTATTGCTCATGCCTGGCCCACACCTTTTGGTCATCATAGTTGCGGTGCACCAGCACGCCGATCGCCGCATACGTGAGCACCGGTTCCCCGTCATGTTGATATTCGGACAGCAGCCATGCAAGGCGCCGCGCCGCTTCCGTATTTTCCACGGTGGTGGTTTCAGTCACCTTGTAGTCGGTCATGCTTTCTATTTGTCGGCAATAATAGAATTTGCCCGATCTCGATTCCGCGTTCACCCCGATCACATACGGTTTTCCATCAAGAAAATAGTTGTAATGCTTGCCGTTCGCGCGTAGCAGCTGTTCGGCGGCCAGCGCTGCCGGGCATGTCATCGCTACGATTATGGCGCAGGCCGCCAATACCGCGGCCAGAATCGCAAGCATATGTCGCTTCGTAACATTCATTGCATCGTCCTTTCGATATGCACGTCGTTGTTGCCGTGATTCAACAGACTTGCATACTTGCGATTACCGCATGGTCTTTTTCAAGGGTTGTGGTCGGAGGACGTATTTTTCGGCATTTTGTGGATAACTTTGCCTGTTGAAAACCGCGACTTATCCACAAAAAACGTTTTGCCAAACTTAAGTCAAGAAGTTACCCACAAAGGGCGGAAAATCGCTGGCCAGAAGATAGTTCACCAAATCCACCTTTTCTCCTCTATAATCGGCGTTATGGCAGAAGAAGATAAGAGCGCGGAACCGCGCACCACAACCAAGCAATCAACCATCAAGAGGACGACCGCTAAGGTGGAGTCATCAATGTCTCAGACGCCTAACAAGCGCACTGCCGCCAAAAAGCCTACGGCATCCACCGCTCGCAAGCGCACCGCCAAGGCGAAGACCGCCTCACCGCAAGCCGTAGGCGAAGCCCCAGCTCCCGTCATCGAACGCACCAGCCCCGAACAGTTCGGCCGCGTGAACGTGCTCGACATCACCCCGAACGTTGAGAACGGCCTGTTCCCAGCACGCGTGGAGCTCGGCGAAGCATTCAACGTCACCGCACAAGTGTTCATCGAAGGCCGTACCAAGGCCGGAGCGACCGTGTCCGTGCGCAGCGCACGCGGCCGCGAGGTTGAACGTTTCGCCATGACCTGCACCAATCCGGGTCTCGACCGTTGGGAAGCCATGGTCAAGATCGGCGAGCACAGCGATCTGAAGCCGTGGGATGCCGACTATGCCGCCGTCAAGCGTAAGCTGGGCGAATGGCAGATCGTGGTTGAAGGCTGGGAAGACACCTACCAGTCTTGGCTGCACGACGCCGCCATTAAGGTTGAAGTGAACGACGACGTGGAGAATGCGCTGGAATCCGGCGCACGGCTGCTCGCGCGTTGGGCCGACGCGAAGGATTCCAAGCTTTCCGCAGCCGACAAAAAGGTGCTGCGCGACGCCGCCAAGACCATGGAAGACAAGTCGCTGAGCGCCGAAGAGCGTCTCGCCGCAGCCCAGAGCAGCGACATCGAACAGCTGCACGAAACCAACCCGCTGCGCGACGGTCTGTCCGAGTCGAATCCGCAGCGTTTCCGCGTGGAGCGCCCGAAGTCCAGCTTCGCCTCCTGGTATCAGTTCTTCCCACGTTCCGAAGGCGCCTACTACGGCGAAGACGGCAAGATCGTCCCCGGCAACCTCAAGACGTCGGTCGCCGGCTTGGAACGTGCCGCAGCCGAAGGCTTCAACATTGTGTATTTGCCGCCGATCTTCCCGATTGGCGTGACCAACCGCAAGGGACGCAACAATTCCCTGGTAGCCGGCCCGAACGATCCGGGCTCCCCGTTCGGCATCGGTTCCGAACTGGGCGGCCACGACACCGTTGACCCGCAGCTTGGCACCATGGACGATTTCAAGGCATTCTGCGAGCGCGCCCACGAGCTGGGCTTGGAAATCGCGCTTGATTTTGCCCTGCAGTGCTCTCCTGACCACCCGTGGGTCAAGGCACATCCGAACTGGTTCCGCACCAAGCCGGACGGCACCATCGCATTCGCCGAGAATCCGCCAAAAAAGTATCAGGATATTTACCCAATCGACTTCAATGCCGACATGGAAGGCATCGAAAAAGAAGTCGAACGCATTATGGATCTGTGGGTCAAGGCGGGTGTGACGATCTTCCGCGTTGACAATCCTCACACCAAGCCGGTGCGTTTCTGGCAGGATGTGATCGCCGCCGTTACGAAGAAGCATCCGGAAGTGCTATTCCTCGCTGAGGCGTTCACCCGCCCGGGCATGATGCGCGCGCTGAGCTATGTGGGCTTCACGCAGTCGCACTGCTACTTCCCGTGGCGCAACACCAAGGAAGAGCTCGAAGAGTACTTCGAAGAGACCAACGGCGATGGCGGCTTCTACCAGCACAACACGTTCTGGCCTACCACTCCGGATATTCTCACCGCCTACCTGCGAGACAACGGCATCGCCGGTCACGCGGTGCGTGCGGTGCTCGCCGCTATGGGCAGCCCGAGCTGGGGTATTTACAACGGCTACGAGCTAATCGAAAACAAGCAGCGTCCGGGCTTCGAAGAGCAGATCGACAATGAGAAGTACGAAGTCAAGGTGCGCGATTGGGACAGCACCGAAAAGTACGGTATCGCCGAACTGCTGACTTCACTCAACAAGATTCGTGACACTCACCCGGCATGCCGCAGCTACCACAATCTGCACATTCTGCCGAGCGACGATGCGGGCGTGATTGCATTCCTGCGCCAGACCCCGGCCGAGCTGACCGGCACCGGCAAGGCAGACACGGTGATTGTGATCGTAAACCTTGACGGCCACAACGCGCACCAGTCCATCGTGCATGTGGAGCTTGGCGACTTCGGTTTCGCCACCGACAAGCCGCTCAAGGTGCATGACGAGCTGACCGGCCGCAACTTCGAATGGGGTTACGACAACTACGTTTCGCTCGCCCCATGGGCCGACGTGGCACACGTGCTGACCGTCGTCGAAGACTGATTTTCAATCGATCTGATTAATCTCGGTCAGCTCAACTAGAAATTCGTTTCGATTCATGCCACAATACCGGTTCCACTTCGGTGGAAAGCGGTATTGTGGTTACTGATAATGTAAACTGCCCAATCTCAAGGAGAAATGACATGGCAGAAACCTTCAACGTCGTGGTG
>OLNT01000622.1_pt1 | contig 22251 bp, 17 predicted proteins | sample 1672641 | NCBI WGS metagenome assembly OLNT01 (sample SAMEA3136708, study PRJEB25190) | human gut metagenome
CAACACAAAAATTTTATATTTTTTTAATTGTCTACTTGACGGGATGCACACCATTTTATTTACTGTGAGCGTCTCCTTTGCCTGCGGCAAATCAGAATTTCGCTATCTTAAAGCGAAGGGCTTCCTCACTTGTTTGTGCCAGTATTTTTATCGCTTCTTCAGGATAAGCCCCAACAGCAGTTTCTCCCGTTAACATGAGAGAAGAAGCCCCATCTAAGACTGCCTGAAAGATATCCGTTACTTCTGCTCTGGTTGGTACAGGATTTTGCTCCATCGAGGCGAGCATCTGGGTTACGACCATGAATGGTTTCTTTGCACGCAGACAGGTCATGGCGATTCGTTTTTGGATGGCGGGAAGTTTTGGCAGAGGAATGGCATTTCCGAGATCCCCTCTTGCTATAACAATTTCATCACAGAAAGGCAGGAGAGAAGGCAGATTTTCTACACCTTCTAACGACTCTATCTTTGCAAAGATGCGTATATAATCCATACCGTCGGCACACAGTTCCTTTCGGAGGGTGATTAAATCATCGGCATTTCTTACAAAAGGAAGCATAACGCCGGTAACGTGATATTTTCTGAGTAATTTCAGATTTTGTTTATCTGTTTCGGTGAGTACAGGCAGAGGAACGGTAACATCCTTTATTGCAATACTTTTTCTTGAAGTCAGTTCACCGCCTTTTTTGACTTTGGCACAGAAAATATCTTCTTCTAAAGGTGCCGATAATTCTAATACAATTTTTCCATCGTTTAATTTTACTTCCTGTCCTTCATTGAAATAAGAAAAAAGAATATCAGGACATGGAATAATAGAAAGTTCATCTTCTCCAGCTATGATTCGTGAAAATATAGCGGAGTTTTCTTTTCTTTTATCAAATGATTTTTCTGATACAAGAAAAATAAGATCATTCTCGGAAAGGGAGAGTGGAATATCCAGAGTTCCGATGCGAAGTTCAGGACCCTGTAAATCAACAAGAAGTTCAGGAACGATGTGCAGACGTTCGGAAACTTCGTAATATTGCTGTAGCCAGTCTTTACAGTCATCAAGATTGCTGTGGGAAAGATTAAGGCGCATTCCGGTCATGCCAGATAAAAACATTGTGCGGATTTTTTCTTTTGTGGCACAGGCAGGACCAAGAGTTCCGTATAAATGAAGAGAATGTTTCATAATAAAACCTCCAGAAATAATTTATTGTAATTATAGATGTAACTACTGCTTCATCCATTTGGTTTCTAAAAGTATTATTGAATATAATTTTGCCAGTTTACCTTGTACATCTTTTATTGTGAACTGTCAAATCATTATTCATAAACTGTTATTACTGAATGGATATTACACTACGGACACTTAAAAAAGAGGAAAGTATTGAGATATAGTGTAGTTGTATAGCGTAGTAATTGCATTTTATAATGATGGGTTTTTTATAGTAATTGTGGAATTACTATAGTCACAGCTTAACTTTAAAAAAACTTCTCAAAAATCTAAATCTATTGTATCATGATTTATAGAGAATGGAGGAACTTTTTATGAGATGGAAGCTGACTACGTTGATTGAAAATCATGTGGATAAAGAGGAAAGATATATGTGTGAGCATGGTCTTGCTATTTTGATTGAAAGTGAGAATCAAGAGGAACAGGTTTGTCTGTTAATGGACACAGGGCAGAGTGGAATATTTTATGAAAATGCAGCGAAAATGGGGATTTCTCTTGAAAATTTAAGTGCATTATTAATTAGCCATGCCCATTATGATCATGCTGGTGGTGTGAAAAGACTCATAGAAGAAGAGACAATCAGAAAAATATATGTGGGAAAAGATTTTTTTCAGGGAAAATATTATGAGAAAAACGATGGAACGATGAAAGATATTGGGATTGCATTTTCCAAGGAAGAATTAGAGAAAAAAGGAATAACCGTTTGTGAGGTAAAAGAAGATATGCAAATGATTTTTCCGGGAGTAACATTATATCGTAACTTTGAGCGCATTGTAGGATATGAACAGTTAAATCCTCGTTTTTTTGTAAAAAAAGAAGACAAGGAAATTGTTGCTGGTTGCTTTGCAGAAAGCTTTTTTCAAACACACTCTGGAACAGAGGAAGGAATGACTGCGTACAGTACCAATTGTTCTTCTGACGAATTGAGCGTGAAGCCGGCAATAGAAAAAGTAATATCTGAATATACGAAGGATTCTTTCACAGACGAAATTGCCGTAGCATTAGATACCGAGCAAGGCATTGTCGTTATAGTGGGATGTTCTCATCCGGGCATTATGAATATTCTTAGAACAATTGAAAAGAGAAGTGGTAAAAAGATTTGCGGAGTTGTCGGAGGAACCCATTTGATGGAAGCTGACGGAGAGCGGCTTAGAAAGACAATAGATGACTTAAAAGAAATGAATATAAATTTTATTGCCGTTTCCCATTGTACGGGAGAGGACAATTTAGAAACGATAAAAAATAACTTTGGAGAAAAATTTATTTTTAACTGCACAGGAAATGTAATCAGGTTTTAATAAAATTTCAGAAAAAAGGTTTCTTTGACTGAGTAAGGGTTACCATGTGATTTACAATAGAAATTTATTTAAAATTTATATCATACTGAAAAAGTAGAAAAAATTTAAAAATACCTATTGACAATTGAGCACTCGTTCAACTATAATAAGGACAGTTGAACAAGTATTCAATTATTTGTTTGATGAAGGAGGAAGTTATGGGAACGAAAAAGAGCGATTGTGTGGCAATGTTTCCTGAAAGTATTGAAAAGGTACAGAAGAGTATGCCGAAAGACTGCGAGATTGATAAGGTAGTATCCTTTTTTAAAGTTTTAGCAGATGACACAAGAATACGGATTCTGTATGCACTAAAGGAGCAGGAGATGTGTGCCGGTGATATTGCAGTTTTCCTTGACATGACTAAGTCTGCAGTTTCCCACCAGCTTGCCGTAATGCGTAAGATGCATCAGGTAAGAGCAAGACGGGAAGGAAAAAATGTTTTTTATTCACTGGATGACCAGCATATTGTAGATATTATGGAAGAAGCATTAATACATATGACACATACCGATTCCTAGAGAGTGTTTGAAAAATGCTCTAGAGCGTGTAGATTACTTGTTGTTTTTCAACATGTACTGGGGTAATTCTATAATATCAAAAAGAGAGGTATCACAATGCAGAGAAAAGTATATATTCTTGAGAACCTTGATTGTGCAAACTGTGCAGCCAAGATTGAGAGAAAGCTTAGTAAGCTGCCGGAGCTTAGCGATGTATCCGTTACATTTGCAACCAAGCAGCTTCGATTTGCAGCAGAAGATCCGGAAGCGGTTCTGCCAAAAATCAGAGAGACAATTCAGTCTATGGAACCAGATGTAGAAGTTGTTGAGAGAACCCGCAGCAGACGTAAAGCAGCAGAAACTCACAATCATGAGCATCATCACCATGAACATGGAGAAGGTGGATGTGGCCATGACCACCACGACCATGATCATGACCACGAGGGACACGAGCATCATCATCACCATCATGAGCATGGAGAAGAGTGCGGATGTGGTCACGACCATGATCATGACCATGAGGAACACGAGCATCATCATCACCATCATGAACATGGAGAAGAGTGTGGATGTGGCCATGACCACCACGACCATGATCATGACCACGAGGAACACGAGCATCATCATCACCATCATGAACATGGAGAAGAGTGCGGATGTGGCCATGACCATCACGACCATGATCATGACCACGAGGAACATGATCATCATCACCATCATGAGCATGGAGAAGAGTGCGGATGCGGCCATGACCACCACGACCATGATCATGACCATGAGGAACATGATCATCATCACCATCATGAACATGGAGAAGAGTGCGGATGTGGTCACGACCATCACGATCATGATCATCACCATCATCACGATCACGGTCCGGCAAAACCACAGGCAACTCGTTCACACACACATTTTCAGGTAGACCATCATCAGGTAGAAGGACATCCGGAAGGCTGTCAGTGTGAGCAGTGTAATTCCTATGTAGAATATTGTGATGTTTGTGGAGAGAGCCTTGCAAAATGTAACTGTCATATGCCAGATGAAGATTTGGAGAAGAAAGTATATATTTTAGAGGGAATCGACTGTGCGAATTGTGCAGCAAAGATTGAGGCGAAGATTCGTCAGATGCCGGAAGTTGGATTCGCATCAGTGGCATTTGCAACAAAGCAGCTTCGAGTTTCAGCAAATAATCAGGCAGAGTTACTTCCAAAGATGCAGGCAGTTGTAGATTCTATTGAAGATGGAGTAACAATTGTTCCAAGACAGCGTAAGAAGCTAAGCGGCATTTCTAATACAAAGGTATATATTTTAGAAGGTCTTGACTGTGCAAACTGTGCAGCAAAGATAGAAGCAAAGTTAAGAACATTAAATGGTGTGGATGACCTGACAATTACTTATGCAACGAAGCAGATGAAACTTTCTGCTAAGAATCCAGACCAGATGATTCCGATGATTAAAGAGACAATTGATGCAATGGAAGATGGAATCACAATTGTTCCAAAAGACAATAAAGTGATAAAATCTGAAGAAGCAGGAGAGAAGAAGTTCTCTTTTAACAATCCTCTTGTAAGCATCGGCGTGGGAGCAGTTATTTTCATCATTGGTGAAATTCTTGAACATGTGGGAAATGTACCAACCATTCCAATGTTTGCCCTGTTTCTGATTGCTTATTTAGTTCTTGGCGGCAAGGTATTAATCACAGCTGGAAAGAATATCATGAAAGGTCAGGTATTTGATGAGAACTTCCTTATGTGTATTGCAACAATTGGTGCGTTCTGTATTCAGGAATTCCCGGAAGCAGTAGGCGTAATGCTTTTCTATCGTATCGGTGAGTATTTTGAAGAAAAAGCAACCGAGCAGAGCCGTACTCAGATTATGGAAGCGGTTGACTTAAGACCAGAAGTTGTTAATCTTGTCATTGGAAATGATGTCCGTATTATTGATGCGGAAGAAGCAAATGTAGGAGATATCCTTTTAGTCCGTCCGGGTGACCGTATTCCATTAGATGGTGTTATCATTGATGGAGAGAGCCGTATTGATACTTCACCAGTTACCGGTGAGCCAGTACCTGTTATGGCAAAGGCAGGGGACAACATCGTTTCCGGATGTGTGAATACATCTGGACAGTTAAAGATTCGTGTAGAAAAAATTCTTGAAGAATCTATGGTAACAAGAATTCTTGACTCTGTGGAAAATGCAGCGGCAAGTAAACCAAACATTGATAAATTTATTACTCGTTTTGCAAGAGTATACACACCATTCGTTGTATTATTCGCATTATTTGTAGCAGTAGTACTTCCATTTATTTTACCAGATTCCCTGAACTGGCATTTCTTCGTAGACAGTGCCTATACAGGAACAGTAAATACGATTCATGGAACAAGCGGAACCGCATCTATTTACACAGCGTTGACATTCTTAGTTATCAGTTGTCCATGTGCGTTAGTATTAAGTGTACCGCTGGCATTCTTCTCTGGAATCGGAGCAGGCTCTAAGAAAGGTATCCTTTTCAAAGGTGGAATTGCAATTGAAAGCCTGAAAAATGTAAAAGCAATCGTAATGGATAAGACTGGAACGATCACAAAGGGTAACTTTGTTGTTCAGAAAGCCAATCCAGCAGGAAATGCAATGACTGCCAATGATTTATTAGCAATCAGTGCAAGTTGTGAATTGTCTTCTACACATCCAATTGGAAATAGCATCGTAGAAGCAGCTGAAGAAAAGGGACTTTCTATCGAAAGACCATCGAAAGTAGAAGAAATTGCCGGACATGGTATTCGTGCAGAACTTAGCAGAGGTGTTGTTCTCTGTGGTAACAGAAAGCTTATGGATGCACAGAACGTAGACTTAAGTGCATACCAGAAAGAAAACTTTGGTACAGAAGTACTCGTTGCCGTAAATGGCAAATTTGTTGGAAATATCGTCATTTCCGATACCGTAAAAGACGATGCCAAAGATGCAATCGCCGCTGTAAAGAAACAGGGAATTATTACAGCAATGCTTACGGGTGATGCACAGGAAAGTGCAGATGCTGTAGCAAAAGAAACCGGAATTGATGAAGTACACGCAAAACTGCTTCCACAGGACAAATTATCTGAATTGAAGAAAATCAGAGAAAATCATGGAGCGGTTATGTTTGTCGGAGACGGTATCAACGATGCACCGGTACTTGCCGGAGCTGATGTTGGAGCAGCTATGGGAAGCGGCGCAGACGCAGCAATCGAAGCAGCAGATGTCGTATTCATGAATTCCGAAATGAAAGCTATCCCAGAAGCCATCGGCATTGCGAAAATGACAAATAGTATTTCATGGCAGAACGTTGTATTTGCACTTGCAATCAAGATTATCGTTATGATTATGGGTCTGTTTGGATTCGCAAATATGTGGATTGCGGTATTTGCTGATACAGGAGTATCGGTATTGTGCCTGCTCAACTCCATCAGAATCCTGCATAGAAAATAGGAATTTGCCGGGGTGAGTAAACAGACGAAGTCCGAGAATCAAATCACAAATATAGATGATTTGATTCTCGGACTTCTGTTTTCTGGCTACCCGGGCAAATTTGTGGAAAGATTTGGGGAAGAAGTCAGGAGAGATAGAAGTAATTCGAATCAATTCTTCAAAAAACAGTTATAACGAAAGCTATAACCTTCTGGAGCGTCCTCAAATCCCTCCAACAATAAAAAGCAATTCCATCCCCAGCCAAAACACAGCCCTCTGGAAGATAAATAAAGCATATTTGTGACCTCGGAGCAAAGGTTGGATGTGAGCACTTAAAGCGAGCATTCAACCTGCAGCGACTAAAGTCACAAATATGCTTTATTTATCTTCCAGAGGGCGTCTCCTTTGCCTGCGGCAAATTCCTATTTTATTGGATAAAGGATATCGTTTACATACCATCAGCACAACATCTGGTGGAAGTAAAGGACTTGGAGGCGGTGACCGCATCCAGGCAACAATGGTGTTTGAAAGAATCGAATAGGGATATTTTATCTTCCTGGATTCGTCTGTTTTTGAATTTTTTGTCTATCCTCTGTCATTCCCGAATAAAAATCGAATCCCCCGGATGAGGAACTTTCCGGGGGATTCTTTATATTAAGTAATGAAGATATGATAAAAAATAGGAAAGAATTAGTTGTTACCTAAAACATCTTTCACTGTATCTTCTACCATTTTCTTAGTAACGATTTCAACTGTATCGCGGCAAATTGCAAGCTCTTCGTTTGTTGGGATACAGATGACTTTTACTTTTGATTCTGGAGTGGAGATAATACGTTCTTCTCCATGCATCTTGTTTGCTTTCTGATCTAAAGTTGTATCAAGGTAATCGAAATGTTCGATAATTCTTGAACGGATGATATCGTCGTTCTCACCGATACCAGCTGTAAATACGATGGCGTCAACACCGTTCATAACGGCGATGAAACTTCCGATGTATTTAACTACGGAATGAGAAAATACTCTTAAAGCCAAGTCAGCACGTTTGTTACCAGCTTTTGCAGCCTCGTCAAGATCACGGAAGTCAGAAGAAACACCGGAAATACCAAGAACACCGGATTTCTTATTTATGATATCCATAACCTGCTCAAGAGAAAGGTTCTCTTTGTGAGCGATGAATTCGATACAAGTAGGGTCGATATCACCAGAACGTGTACCCATTACAAGACCCTCTAATGGAGTAAGACCCATAGAAGTATCTACACATTTTCCACCATCAACAGCGGAGATGGAAGAACCATTACCAAGGTGACATACAACAATCTTTAAGTCTTCAGGTTTTTTACCAAGAATCTCAGCAGCTCTTAAAGAAACATATTTATGAGATGTTCCGTGGAAGCCGTAACGACGAACAGCGTATTTCTCATAGTACTCATATGGAAGACCATAGATGTAAGCTTCTGGTGGCATAGTCTGATGGAAAGCTGTATCAAATACACCAACCATTGGAGTTGTAGGAAGAAGCTCTTTACAAGCAGCAACACCAACTAATGTAGGAGGGTTGTGAAGAGGAGCTAAGTCGTTACAAGATTCTACTGTCTTTAATACTTCTTCTGTAAGTAATGTGGAACAAGCAAATTTCTCACCACCATGTACCATACGATGTCCAACAGCATCAATTTCATCGATGGATTTTAATACACCATTTTCAGGGTCTGTTAACTGTTTTAATACAAGTTCAACAGCCTGACGATGTGCAGGCATTGCAGCTTCGTACTTAATCTTATCCTGGCCGGCTGGCTGATAAGTTAAAACACCATCGATACCGATTCTTTCACATAAACCTTTTGCGAGAACGTGTTCTGTCTCAGAATCAATAACCTGATATTTCAGGGAAGAGCTACCGCAGTTAATTACTAAAACCTTCATTTCATATCTCCTTTTTGTATAATTATTTATTACGAAACGCCAAATTTCGCTTATTTTATTTTGCTAGGCATATTATAGCTTGTTTTTTTTATCTTGAAAATGTACTTATTCAGCTTATGATGGAGTTTTTTTGTTATTTCGGCACTTTTTTTTGAGTTTTGATAGGTAATTGTATTTCATAGTAAACAATAAATGATTTTGTTTGAAAGTTAACATGATTAGACAAAAATATAAAAATGTCCAAAAAAATCAATAAAATTCATCAAAAAACGATAAAAAATAGTAAGAAATACAAAAAATAGGAAGATTGCTGTTTCGTTTGTTTTCGGTTATAATATGGACAAAGATAAGCAGATTTATCCGCTTACAGCAAGAATACTCCGACCTCTAAGGTGGGAGATGAATTGCATTCAGGTAGAAATAAAAGGAGAAAGGAGTTCATTTATGAAAGTAGCGGGAATTATCGCAGAGTATAATCCATTTCACAAAGGACACCAATATCATATAGAAGAAACACGGAAAAAAACAGGGGCAGATTATGTTGTTGTAGTTATGAGCGGGGACTATGTACAGCGTGGAGAACCAGCAATTGCAGATAAATATATGCGAACCCGGATGGCGCTTTTTGGCGGAGCAGACTTGATTGTTGAAATGCCGGCAATCTATGCGACAGCCAGTGCCGAATATTTTGCGACAGCAGGGATTGGGATTCTTGATCAATTAGGCTGTGTCGATTATCTTTCCTTTGGAAGCGAATGGGCAGAAGTAGAAGATTTTTCGGCATATGCGACTTTATTTCTTGAAGAACCGGAAGAATATAAACAGATTTTGCAGGAAAAATTAAAATCGGGAAAAAGTTTTCCAGAAGCGAGAGCTTTCGCAGCGGGAAACTTATTATTCGATTCGAAACCAGAAAAAGCAATAGAATTTTTAAAAGAGCCAAATCATATTTTAGGCTTGGAATATATCAAAGCATTAAAAAGAAGAAATTCTTTGATCAAGCCAGTTGTTATTAAAAGAAAAGGAAATCATTATCATGAAAATAAACTGACAGAAAACTATTCCTCCGCAACAGCAATCCGCCAGGAAATGTACCATTTTTATAGAAACTTCAGTAGAAAAAATCCGTATAATACAGAAATTTGTAATAGCGGAAAATGTGGAAATACGGGAAAAAATACCAATAACAGAGTCAGCAATATCTATAATAATACTTATAACAAAGAAAAAGAAGCACCCCAGGCATTTGAAAAAGCACTTTGTGGAGAATATCTTCCTTTTATAGAAGGATTTTTACAGAATAACTTTGTGACCTGGGAAGATTTAATGCCCTATCTTGACTATACGTTTCTTCTGAAAAATAAAGTAATTGGCAAATACTTTGGAATGAATCTTGATTTAGCAAGAAGATTTCAAAATATTTATGAGCCAGGACTTTCTTTCGAAGATTTGATAGAAGGCCTTCACGCCAGACAGATTACGGATGCGGCATTGAGAAGAGTTCTTTTGCATATCGTACTTCACATGAAATACTATCCATTCTTAGAAGAAGCCAAAGACATTCCGGTACCATATGCAAGAATATTAGGCTTTTCCAAAACCGCTTCTCCCCTGCTAAAAGAAATACGTCAAAACGCCACTTTAGATATCATCCAACGTCCTGCAGAGGGCAAAAAACTTTATTCCAACAGTTCGGCACAGGCACAGATTTACAGTATAGATATACGAACTGCAGACTTGTACGAACAGATTGCTGCCAGAAAAGCAGGAAGAAAACCAATCAGCGAATATAAACGCCAGCAGGTGATACGGTGAAATTTGGTTTGCCGCAGGCAAGGAGATGCCCGCAGCAATTACTATAAAAAATAACTGTGGAGAATTTACCGAAATCGAGTTATACTATGTTCTATATAAAAAGACAGCAAAGAAAATGCAAAATAGAAAGCGAGGTCGATTATGTATAATGCAGGATTGATTTTAGAAGGCGGTGGAATGCGCGGTGTATATACAGCCGGTGTATTAGATGCCTTTTTAGATGCAGGAATTGAATTTTCCAGTGTATATGGAGTATCTGCCGGAAGCTGCCATGCATGCAGCTACCTTTCTAAACAGAGAGGAAGGGCATTTCGAGTAAATGTAGATTATCTTGATGACCCGAATTACTGTGGAGCAAAAACATTTTTGAAAACAGGAAATGTTTTTGGGCCAGAGATGCTTTATGAGCAGATTCCAGATGTGTTAGATCCATTTGATCATCAGGCATTTTTAAATTATCCAGGTAAGTTTTATGCAGTAGTTACTGATGTGGAAACAGGAGCTGCAAGATATTTAAGAGTGCGAGATCTTAGAAAGCAGATGTGGATGATTCGTTCATCAAGTTCGCTGCCATTAGTTTCTAAGACAATCGTTGTAAAAGGACATAAGCTTCTTGATGGAGGAATTGCTGACAGTATTCCGATTCGTAAATCAATAGAAGATGGCAATGAGAAGAATGTTGTCATTCTCACAAGAGACCACGGATATCGTAAGGCGCCGAATAAGCTGATGCCGATCATGCGTCTTCGTTATCCAAAGTATAAAGAATTCCTTCATGCTATGGAGACAAGACATGTCCGTTATAATGAAACAATAGATTTCTTAGAAGAACAGGAAAAAGAGGGAAAAGTCTTTATCATTCGTCCAGAAGCAAAAGTGGAAGTAGGAAGAATTGAAAAGGATAAGGCAAAACTTACGGTTCTTTATAAACAGGGACTTCATGACGGAGAAAAGGCAATAGAAGCAATGAAAGAATATTTGGAGAAATAGTCGGCGTGTTTTAAATGTTTTTTACATCTTGTAATCTTTTACAGGAAACTAATTTTATAAACACGCTCTGGAAATTCTTTTTGTTTTCTGGTAGACTAAAAGACAAATATAACTCAAGTATAACTGTAGAAAGGATTGGGAATTATGAGCAAGAAAAAAGTAGTAATAGCCCTCGGACACCGAGCATTAGGAACAACAATGCCAGAACAGTACAAAGCAACAAGAAATACTGCCAAGGCAATTGCAGATTTAGTAGAAGCAGGGGCAGACGTTGTTATATCCCACAGTAATGCACCACAGGTTGGAATGATTCATACAGCGATGAACGAATTCAGTAAGGACAGAGAAGACTATACACAGGCGCCTATGTCCGTATGTTCTGCTATGAGTCAGGGATATGTTGGATACGATTTACAGAATGCGATTCGTGCCGAACTCTTAAAAAGAGGAGTATATCGCCCAGTATGTACAATTATCACACAGGTAATGGTAGACCCTTATGATGATGCATTTAATGAGCCAGTTAAAGTTATCGGAAGACTTCTTTCGAAAGAAGAAGCAGAGCAGGAAGAAAAACATGGAAACTATGTTACAGAAGTAGAGGGCGGCTATCGAAGAATTGTAGCAGCTCCAAAGCCACAGGGAATTATCGAGATTGATTCTATCAAAGCGCTTTCTGACCAGGGACAGGTAGTTATCGCCTGCGGCGGTGGCGGAATTCCAGTGTTAGCACAGGGAGTAGAACTTCATGGTGCCAGCGCAGTTATCGAGAAAGACTATGCCAGTGGAAGAATGGCAGAACTGTTGAATGCAGACGTATTCATGGTTTTAACAAGTGTAGAGAATGTCTGTGTTGGTTACAATACAGAACAGGAATCTCCATTAGAGCATATTACTGTAGCAGAAGCACAGAAATACATCGATGAAGGTCAGTTCGAGCCAAATACAATGCTTCCAAAGATTGAAGCAGGTGTTTCTTTCCTTGAAAAAGGCAATGGAAGAAAGGTAATTATTACATCAATTGATAAAGCTTTAGAAGGCTATCTGGAGAAAACCGGAACAATTATTGAATAACTTCTGGTTTGCGTAGCAGGAGAGACGCCCACAGGGAATATTATATTCTCTGTGGGCTGTGTTTTGGCTACCTAAGTAAATTCAGAATTTATTTTTCTGGATATTTCTATGCCTTCAGCCTTCTTCTCCAAATCCCTCCGGCTGGTGAACTTGTAAAAATGTCAGAAAACTATAAAAAAGATATGGATAGATATTTTCTGTCTGCCTGAATCCGTATAATAACGGAAAGAAAGGTGGAAGAGAACGTTCATGTGGCATGTGGGAGATATAGCTGAAAAGAAAAAATGTAAAACAGGACAACACGAAAAAATGGCAATATTTAACATACCTTGCAGCGTTTTGCCTAGCAGGTCTTTCAGCATGTCCTGGACGTCCTAGGCATCCTTTGGTTGATAGTGTTCCAACAAGCTACTGATGAACGCTTTGCGTTCCGGATCCATTTTTCTTCTTCGTGCCATAAAAAAATCCTCCTGAATTGATATTTATTTTAACATCAATCCAAGAGGATATATAGCTCTTTTAGAGTTTACACAGAATTAATTACAGTCTCGCTGTAGATGGATTAGGTTAATTTAACTCGTAGCCTTACTTTCCAACTCTTTTTTCAAATTTAATACATAATCTACAGAAACTTCACAAGCTTTCGCTATTATTTCAGGCGAAAGACTTAATGCCAGCATACTACATATATTTTTCATACGTTCTTTCTCTCTACCTTCTTTTTCACCAAGTTTTATTAAATTATCTTCATGTTTTTTCTCATCAAATTCGGTTAATAACATAACGCTCACCTCACTTTTACATTGATATAAAAACGTTCCTATACATTTCCATTCTCTGGCTTTTTCGACTGCTTTATCTATAGCTTTCTTTAGTTCCATTGCTTCAGAGTATTCCCTTACGAGCTTAATAAAATGTGCGTATTCATACAATGGCTGACATTGTTCCAATAATTTTCGATTATGTCCGTAGTTAATATTAAGCATTGTCGCTGTCCACTCAAATTCTCCTGAATCGTCTGGAACTTGAAAGGCATCAGATAATTTTAGTTTAACTACATCTGGCTGTTTCTCTGTTCCATTGTAAAAAACATAATATCTTGGAATTGGAATTTTCTGTAAAGAGCTCACATAAATGTCTAAGTTATTTTCTATAATATAAATTCCATACAGTTCTGCAAAATATTCCATACCACGAAGAGGCATGTTAGGATTAAAAGTACTTTGATGTTCGAATAGGTTCATCTGACTGTCTATTAAAAATGAAATATCATTCTTCATCTTAATGTAGATAGCATCACTTAATGTTGTGATTTCAATATCATCTACATCGGTGTAATCTGTACCGCTTACTGCATTACACAAGGATAATAAATAAGCTTTGTTCTCTTCTGCACCAAAGACAAAACGAAATAAACGGTCTTTGTACTCTCGATTTGCATTCCCTGTATTAATTTTTGTCATAAATATCCTTCTGTAAAATTATTATACTATAGCATATTGGAAAAAACCACTATTTTTTTGAAAATTATGAGGATATAACAAAAATCCCTTGTTCGAGGCGCTGGCCTCGTCTATAGTACGCTTAATGAATTAAATAGTAAATCACAATTATAAATTTAGATGCCCTGTTTGCTATTATATAATCGCAAACAAGAACGAACCTAAAGGAGAAAAATCATGGCAGGAAAAAAGAACAATGGAGTAGTAGCAGTTATTTCTGATTTAACAAATGAGCAGGCAGCACAGCTGACGAAAGAAATTATAAAGGCAAAAAGAAAGGTTGCGCCGAAAGGAAAATCAATTCTATAGAATGTATAAGAAGGATGTGATAAAATATATAAAAATAAGGAGGAGGAAAAGCAATGAAAAAAACAATGCACAATTACAGGAAACTTTTAAACAAAAACATAATGCTGGCTCTTATGTTTTGCCTGACTTTAGGAATAGGAATTTTTACAAATTCTGTACAGGTTAAGGCGGCAAATTCATTGAAGATTGGAAATATTCAGGCATATGGTGGAAGTCAGGTAGCTTTTGAGGCAACATTTAAAATGAATGGTTATCAGAAGATTGAAATTTACCGTTCGACTTCAGGCGGAGCATTTCAGTTAGTTGATAATTTCACAGAAGAAGGGGAGTTATGGAATACTTACAGTGAAGGCTGGTATACTGTAGGTAATAAGAAAAAGGTAACTTGCTATGCAGATAATACAAAGGTAGCTGGACAAGTAGTATTTGAAGATGATTCTGTTACTGTGGGAAATCGTTATTCTTATAAAGTAGTTCTCACCTGTTACGATGGAAGTAAAATTACGTCTGGAACGGTATCTGTTGCAGTAACATTAGATACAGCAGAGATTTTAAATATTTATTCTGCTGATGCGAAAAAAGTAAAGATAAAATGGCGTCGTGTTAGCAAAGCGCAAGGATATCAGATTTATCGTACAGAAGGTAAGAAATGGAAAGTAATTAAGACAATCAAAAGCGGTAAAAAGGTTACATTTGTAGATAAAAAGGTAAAAAAGAATAAGGTATACCGCTATAAAGTACGTGCTTACGGAACTGTGAAAGGTAAAAAGGTTTATGGCAATTTTGGATATGTATGTAAAGCATCATTGAAAAAGCCTACTGTAAAAGGAGCCTACAAAAAGGGCAGTATTTATGGTCCGGCACTTAATAACAATCAGTTAATGCAGGTTCGAAGAGTTGTTCAGAGTTTTAAAACAAACTATATCAAAAAAGGTATGAGCAACTATGAGAAAGCATTTATTGCATTTAATTATCTTAACCAGAATTGTAAGTATGCGACAAGAGGCTGGCAGTATAATGGAGCAAATACAGCTTGGGGAGCATTGGTATATGGTGAAGCACAGTGCTCTGGATATGCAAGAGGGATGAAAGCTTTATGCGATGCCATTGGAGTACCATGTTATTATGTTCATGCCAATAAAAAGGCATTAAATCCAAGCCATCAATGGAACCAGGTGAAAGTGGATGGAAAATGGTATATTGTCGATGCTCAGAGCGGATATTTTCTGGCAGGCAGCAAAACCTGGAGAAATGAAATTGGAATGTCATGGGATACAAAGGGACTTCCTAAATGTAGTGGAAGTAATCATAAACGAGGAGGATTTTACGGTATTTAGTTATTATTTAATTAAATAGAGCAGTATTCTATATCAGCAGGATGATTTCCTCACAGAAGGGTAGAGAATTTGTGAATTCCAATTATAATGATATAAAACGAGTATATTCCATATGGGTTTGTATGAATATGTCACAAAACTGTATGAATTATATTCATTTTACACAGGAAAGTGTAGTCGGTACTTATCAGTGGAAAGTGACATTAGAAAGGATGTGGGGCAGAACAGATAAGTGATTTATTAGATATGGAAGTTGAGCAGGTACGGGAAATTATAGAGAATGAGTAATCCAATCTAATAGATAAAAAAGAAACCGACATAACGCCGGCTTCAAAAGAGAGGAAAGTATGAAAAAATCTATCAAAAATCTGTTGTTGTTTTTGATGGTTTTATGATACTGGAAATTTGTGAACAGGTTGTGAGCAAAGAATGAAGATAATATGACGAAAAAGAAATTGCTGACATTTTTCTGTAAGAAATAGAATAGGTCAGTAGTATCAAAAGAAACCTATAACTGAATAGTGTCAAAAGTAGACCGTTAGGTTTGACAAATCATATAAAATGGAGTGTCAAATCTAACGGTCGTTTTTTGTGATACAGAAAGGAAGAAAATTATGAGAAAGATTTATGGGTATGTGCGAATTTCTATAAAGAAGCAGAATATGGATAGACAGATTCAGAATATTTAGTTTAGAAGATACCTGCGCTATGCTTTCATCTACAGAAATAAAAAATCCTATACACGCTCCAACGCCATTCGGTTTTCCGGGAGGAGTAAAAAGATTTCTTTTCGAATAATTATTTTTTATGACATGGACAACTTCTGTCCATGCCAATCCGTATAATAAAACCAACAAAACAATAATACATCACACAGGAGGAGAAAGTTATGGCAGATACACTTAGTGGAATTGTATGGATTTTATACATAGTACTTGGCTACTGGTCCGTAGGTAAGACGATTTATGCAAACAAAATTATTATTGGTCCGATGGGAACATTGTGGATCAAAAGATTTATACTTGGCTTTATGTTTGGCTGGGTATTAATTCCGGTTGCTATTATAAAGTGTTTGATTTTTCGCTAAATAAGAGCAGATAAATCGACGGAGATGAAGATGCAAAGAATGGGAAAGTGGGGATGCAAGAAAGAATTTCAGATAGCAAAGCTACTTGTTTTGGGAAGTTTTTAGCAGAAACTAGATGTCGGATATGATTTATCGAGTGTTTGATTAACTGTAGATTTGAGAATCGAATGATAAAACACCGATACGATAGAATATTAAAATAATGGAGGGAATACAAATGGCAAAGAATAAGCAGAAACAGAAAGGTTTACTAGAGTCCGTTCATGATGGTTATGTAAGGGGCAGCATGGGAGGGGAGGAAGATACTTCTCAGGCACGAATCGTTACTTCGCCAGAACCATTACCAGATGAAATAAAGAAATTCCGTAAGTTATATATTTTGGTTCCGCTTAGTCTGGTAATTGGACTTATCAAAAGGAATTTTACAGGATGGTTAGCGATTGCTGCATTTATATTGTTATGTCTTGTCTGCCTGATTGATACATATGCAGACCATAAAGTAAGACGGCTTCGAAGAATGAAGTTTAAACTTCCGGCAAATGTCACAGCTGATGAATTATTTGTAAAAATGCAGCCAGTCTTTATCTCAAAATACAATTGGGGAATTGAACGTGGAGATAATGGGGAACTAACTATACTCGATAAAAAATATAAATATGATGTTAATCTTGAAGAAGATGGAACATTTGTCATCTGGTGGAGGATGTCCGTAGCAAAGGCCTTCCTATCAACAAGACATTATCCTATTTATAAAAATGCAATCGCAACGATGGGAATTATCGCTTATGAAGTACAGCAGGTATTTCCAGTTGGAGTAGAAAATGAGAGTTGTTAATTCAAACACGCTTTAGTACGGTCTTAACACTGCCAGATGACAGATTCATTTGGCAGTGTTTTTTATGATAGATAATGGGAAAATATTGATTGCTAATGTAGTTAGAATGTTATGGTATCGACAGTATTATAGAATCATGAAAAATAAAGAGTTAAGAAGCTTTCAAATAGAAAGTTTAAGTGAAATATGGTAGAATGTTTGTAACAGGTAGCCGGTAGATAGAAAGAAGAAATATTAGAATAGTGACATAATGGAATATAAATTTTTCTCCGCCTGCCACTGCCGTTAAATTAATTCTACATTAAAACAGAGACATAATGGAAATATGAGAGAAGACAATTCAATACTAAATTATCATATTGTTGCTTTTGATTTGTAAAATAATTTGCCTTATCACGAAATTAACATAATATGTCAGAAAATCAACAAAAATGAAAAAATATGTGATAATATAATCGAAATGCTATTTATTTGTTTAAAGACTAACTTAAAAACAAAGTTTTTTTATAAATAATGCGATAGCGTGAGAAGCAAAGAGGTAATGTGATAATTTGGAGGTGTTTTGATGATTCGTCAGACAGGTTTAGCACAGGCAATTGACATAGCAGGGAATCGTGCAAAGTACGATGAATGTGCAAAGAAATTGCTGAGCTATAAGGCAATCATAGCGTGGATTTTAAAATCCTGTACAAAAGAATTTTCACAATACGGAGTGCAGTATATCTGTGATAACTGCTTAAAAGAAGAAGCTGAGGTATCAGCCCATGCAGTACATCAGGATGAATTAGATAAGGATAACAAATTAGATGGAGACGAAAGAGTGGAAGGCATGAATACGGAATCCAACTCGATTCAGGAACATACAATATATTATGATATTCGTCTTCCGGCCTTTCTGCCAAAGAGTAACGAAATAGTTCGCTTGATTCTTAATCTAGAAATACAGTTAGATGATACGCCAGGATACCCAATTGTAAAGAGAGGATTTTATTACTGTGGAAGAATGGTTTCCGAACAATATGGAACTGTATTTACAGATGAACATTATGAGAAGCTAGAAAAAGTCTACAGCATATGGATTTGTCCAGATCCGGCGAAAAAACGAAAGAATGGAATATTTAAATATCACACGGTAGAGGATATAATTTACGGAGAATCCTATACAAAAGAAAAAAATTATGATTTGATGGAGGTAGTAGTTCTCAATCTGGGAGATGCGGATAAGAGTAGTGATTTAGAGATACTAGATTTACTGAATGTATTGTTCTCTGCGACGATAACACCAGAAGAGAAAAAGCAGAGACTAAATGATGAATTTGAGATAGCGATGACAGTAGAATTTGAAAGCGAGGTGCAGGAGATGTGTAATTTAAGCGAGGCACTTGTAGAGCTGGGAATAGAACAGGGCAAAGAATTAGGAAGAGAAGAAAGAAATATATCTATGGCACAGATGATGATACAGGAAAGAGAACCGGTTGAAAAAATAGAAAGATATACAGGTTATGCATTAGAAAAGTTAAAGGAGATATCAAATGGAATAGGGATACCGTTAATGAAATAGCAGATGTATTGGGAAGTCCATTAATGATGGAGTAGATAAAATTATAACATGATAAAATGAGAAAATCAAAAATGTATTGATCTGCACAATGACCATGATGAAAAAGAAAAAATATAATTACAAAGCGAAAGCTCTCGATACCAAAGTATCGGGAGCTTTTTGTATATAGTCAATAATCATAGAGTTCTGGTTCCAATATGGAGCTACTTTTAATTTTGTTGCAGATAATTACATACTCTACATTCCAATGTGACTCTGTATTTGACATGCGACTATTACTATCGTTGAATTATTATAAAGTATTTTACAGAAAAAGTATAGAAAAATATTTAAAAGAAAATTTTTCAGAAAGAGTCAACAAAATAAATCCTGAAGATAAAAAGAATTATGTCAGGATGTTATTTGCAATATTATACCATCATTATAATTCTGATTTGATGAGAATGGTATCAAGTAGCAAGAGGCAATTAGAAAATATTTTTTCCACAGGATGCTTTTCCGGATATTCAGGATGAGATATATAGCCTTCCTATAGGGATCGAAGAGGAGATTAGTGAAGTTATAGGGTTAAAAGATGAGAAAGCTGTGAAAATGAAAGGTCTGCTTCATAAATGTGATTACGCTGCAAGTGGTCATTATCCGATAGAGTTTAGAAATGATTTTTTGTTATCTGGCTTAGAATATCTTTTAATGCAATGGAATAATCCTGCAGATCAGGAAAAACAGGAGATACAATCGGCAGAGGAGTTTGCATTGTCTGAACAGGATAAAAATGAAAATGAAAGGGCGACTGTTGATTGGAATTCTCTACAGTATTTTTGCAAGGAAAAACAAAATCAAAATATCATTGTGGTTGCCCAGACTGGAATGGGAAAGACAGAAGCTGGCCTTCTTTGGATAGGGAATCACAAAGGATTTTTTGTTTTGCCAATTCGCACAGCAATTAACGCGATATATAACAGGCTTAGGAAAGATATGCTTGTAAATTCAGATAAAATTGATGAGCAAGTAGGAATTTTACATAGTGAACAATTAGAATACTATACAAAGAATATAGAAGGTTCAGATGAAGATATTTATGAATATGTGAAAAGAGGGAAACAATTTTCGCTGCCGCTGAATATTTCAACATTAGATCAGCTTTTTGATTTCATTTTCCAGTATCCGGGATATGAATTAAAACTGGCCACGTTATCTTATTCAAGGATTGTGATCGATGAAATTCAGATGTACAATGCAGAATTACTGGCATATCTCATTTTTGGATTAGAAAAAATCGTGAAGATGGGTGGAAAAGTTGCCATATTAACAGCAACCCTGCCTCCGTTTGTAAAAGAATTGCTGGAACAGCATCTCAATATCCCAAAAGAAAATCAGGAAGTCTTTATTGATGATAAAAAAGCGAGACATCATATCAAGGTTTGTGATAAAAAAATAAATGCAGAAGATATTGTAAAGCTGTATCTGAAAAATAAAGAAGCATGTAAAAGCAATCCACATAAAGGCAATAAGATACTCGTTGTGTGCAATAAAATAAAAACTGCACAGAAGATATTTGATGATGTGAACGAACTCATAAAAGCAAAATATGATAAGGAAGAAATTCATATTTTCCATAGTCGCTTTATAAAAGAAGATAGAGAAAAACTTGAAAAAGAAATTATAGAGTTTGGACAAACTGGTAATAAGTCGGAGGATGTTGTCGAGAAGGGCGGAATCTGGATAACAACCTCGGTTGTAGAAGCAAGTCTGGATATTGATTTTGATTATCTGGTAACAGAATTACAGGATTTATGCTCCCTATTACAGAGAATGGGACGGTGTAATCGCAAAGGCTTAAAGAGTGTTTTCGAATCTAACTGTTATATTTACCTGCAGATTGATTCTGCAGATTTGATTGGAAAGACGAAAAGAACTGGGAGAAGAGGCAAGGAAAAGGTATATGGTTTTATAGATGCTACGCTATATGAACTTTCTAAAAAAGCAATATCTGAACATGAGGGAATATTGACAGAAAGTCAAAAACAGGAGATGCTTCAGAAATATTTCACTACAGAAAATATACAGAACAGCTACTTTATGAACAGCTTCAAAAAAACATATAAATATGTTAGTGAAATTAGACCGTATTCTTATCAAAAAAATGAAAAGAAATTACGTGAAATTGTAACAGAAACAATCATTCCAAGTCCAGTCTATGAAGAAAAATCTGCTCAAATCTTGGAGTGCGTTCAAAAGCTAAAACAAGCGGATCTTTCTGTTATACAGCGACAGAAATTAAGAAACCAGATTATGAAGTATACCGTTAACGTTCCATATTATCATTGGAAAAGTTATCAGGATGCTCTAAATTCCAAAAAAACTTCTGGCAGAAAAGCAAAATATTATGAACCAATTCAAATAGGAAAATATGAGAAAATCAAAGTTATGGAATGTAACTATGACAAAAAAGGATATAGCCCGATAGAATGGACAAAGAAAACGGAAGATAATGAATAGCAAAGCATAAAATGTGGATATCGTGTTATTATAATATTTTTGTTTGTGTCACTTTGTTGCGAGATATGTTACATAAAAAATGTCGACCTCCAATAATGTAAAAATCCCCGTACATTGACAGCGATTAAAAAACACGATAAATAGGACATTTTCCATCAATCTTGTAGAAGAAACAAGAAAAATATGGTAAAATATTTATAGCTATTGATAGGTCGACAGAAAGTGGGTGGAAAAGAAAGAAAATAAAAAGAGATGGGGAGGATGGATTAAAATAGAGACATAATGGAATGTAAATTTTTAACTTGCCGCCCTGTTTCTTCCGGCAATGAATTAAAATAGAGACATAATGGAATGTAAATGACTGTACGAACAGCGCTGTGTATTTAATTTGTGGAATTAAAATAGAGACATAATGGAATGTAAATCGTTTTACGGCTGATAAATGATAAAAGTCATCAATATTAAAATAGAGACATAATGGAATGTAAATTTACAAAAGCTGAAAACGAGCTAGACAGGCTATATATTAAAATAGAGACATAATGGAATGTAAATGATCATTAGAGAAATCAGAGGTTTACACGATAAAAATTAAAATAGAGACATAATGGAATGTAAATATGAAAGGGGCAACTTCTAGTTCAGATGGTGTTATATTAAAATAGAGACATAATGGAATGTAAATAAAACTAAAAAACATGCCTTCTGCTTCTGTTTTTGATTAAAATAGAGACATAATGGAATGTAAATATAATAGGAATACCAGAGGTAAATTGGTGTGCATCCCGTCAAGTAGACAATTAAAAAAATATAAAATTTTTGTGTTGC
>OLNT01000644.1_pt1 | contig 21803 bp, 12 predicted proteins | sample 1672641 | NCBI WGS metagenome assembly OLNT01 (sample SAMEA3136708, study PRJEB25190) | human gut metagenome
CCTTCGCCTTGAACTCCGGCGTATATCGAGTGCCCTTTGCCATGGTTCCATCATCTCCCATCGAGTCAGAGGAAATACGGAACAAAAATCAGTTCATATCACCCGGTGGACCTTGCCCCAGTCGGGTTGCTCCTACACGCTCCCACGTTCCCCGCGCCCGGGGAACAGCAGCGCGTATACCTCGTCGTCCGGCCTGTTGGCGACGTCATCCCAGCCGATGCCGGCGGCCTTCGCCGCGTACAGCACATCGGCCACGCTCCGGCGCGACATGCCTTGGGACCTTGCGATCGCGCGTCCCGATACCCCCTGGCCATGCAAACGCAGGACCAGTTTCGCCTGTATTTTCCGTACCATTGCCGGCAGCTCCTTTCACCACACGTCCCTCGCATGGTGAAAGGAGCCTAACCAGCCATGTCCTCAAAGCGCAATAACCATGGCCCTGAAACGCAATAACCGCCAAAACCCGTAATGGCCCCCAACCGCAATAACAACGGACCACAACGAATCAAATATTCAGTTGGGGTCGACCGCATGGTCGCACAGACGTTGCAACGCGTCCCGGTCGTCGTCGGAAAGCGTCAGCTTGTAGCGGCCTTCACCAGTCGCATACTTGTCGACAAGATAGCCACGGTCGATGAGCATGTCTGCGGAGAATCGCAGGCTCTCAGGGTGTTCTCGGGCATATTCGGCCAGTGCGATAAGCAGCAGGGTCACCGAGGTGAGGCGCTGCTGGCCATCGATGAGCAGACACCGGCTGACACCATCCGGGCCGATGCCTCCTTCCTGCATCCATACGATCGATCCGATGAAATGGGTTCTGTCAGGATGCCTGCCAGCCGTTACAATGTCGGCCCACAATTGCCGGCACTGCGCCTCGCCCCATGAGTATCTGCGCTGATACACCGGAACCACGAACCGAAGCGAACCGGTAAATAAGTCCAGCAGGATTTTCTTGCCAGCGTCCATGGTGCCACCTCTCGAAACATTGATTTTTCACCCTCATTTCCCATGAAATGAGAACAACAGCCACGTGACACCGCAAGCAATGCGTCTCTATGGCATCTCAATTAAAGCGTAGATGATTACTTCTTTAATGTTGCCTTGATCGCCATGAAGACCGCCTTGCCGACTTTGGGACCATACTTTCTTATCAAAGCGACCATCAACGTTCCCATGGCGATTCCGGTCTTTTTCAGGTAGCCGGTAATTTCTTCCCAGCAAGCAGGACAGAACGGCAGCTTGTTGTCGGAAGCCAGTTCTATCTTGCACTTGATACAAGAGCGTTTTTTCGACGCAGGATTTTCTTCGTCAACACCTGCAATTTCATCAGCAACTTTTTCAGCATCCTCAGTTTTCTTCATCATGCTGCTTCTCCTCATCGTTAGAATCATTCCCGTTCCCATCATTCTCGGTAATGAGTTTCGGAGAGATTACTTCGCCCGCGTCGAGAGCCTTCACCACGCTTTCAATGTTCGCTGCAACCTGCAAAGAACCATCAATAAACTTTTCCTGATTACTGCCCCTGTTCTTGCTCTTCACGCTGCCTACAAGGTTGAGCATCGTATCGCGCTTATCGAGATCATAGTTCTTAATGAACTTATTAAGATCCTGAAGACAATACGCGGCCACGTCCTGTTGCCCCAACGCCATATGCGTTTGCATCTGCACGTTCACTGCATTCACAATCGCCACATAATCCTGCATTGCCCTTAATGCGGCATCCGATTTCTTGCTACTCTGCTTCACCAGCCGCTGCTGCTGCGCAAAATTACGCACCAGCAAAGCCTTCGCGCGCGTGGCCTCGTTCAACGCTTCACGTACATACTCATTACGTTCCCGACTGCTCTCGATACGACACGCTTGCTGGAACATATCAAACGCGGCATCGACACGGGCCAAACGATCCTGCTGCATTTCCTCACCGAGCTGTTGCACAGCTCTACCGACTTCATCGATTTTTTCCATTACCAAGCAAAGGGCAGCCTGCGTTTCAAGATGCTGTATGGTCGGCAGTAGCGCATCATTTCTGACGACTTTCTCCAAACGCACTTGTTTGAAGATTTTATTGCGTTCATCGAACACTTCAGCGAGAATCTCACCGTTTTTATCCGTGGCGAAATGGAGTTTGCCCTCTTCAATCATGCGCATGATATGTTCCGGAAGCTTGGCTTCCAAATGCACAGTTCCGCCAAACATACTTTCTAATGTTTCCGCCAGAGCCGGAAGCATGGTTGAGAGCCATTTCCAATTAGTCAAATGCCGAAACAGATTCTTGCTGTCTTCGTCAGACAACCAAATCTCGCCACGCCGGTCATCATCCATCACGATTTCGCAAGGCACAATTGGCACAGGACGATACTCCCCCTGCTTGTATATTGGCCGGCTCGGATCATCACCGCGAAAACCGCAATACGGACACATGGTCGCGGTCTCTGCCACATACGTTCCGCAAGCTGGACATTGGACATTCATTTTTTTGCCTCACTTCTCGCTGACCCGCTGATACGTGACCTTGCATTCCTTAACGCGGCGGAGCTGCTGATGGCGCAACAGCGGGTTAAGCCAATCGCCGTCAACGAATTTCTGGAAGATGTCAAGACCACGACCGGGAAGAATTTCCCAGCCGGTATCCGCGGTAATGGAACGGTCGTGCAAAGTGTCTCTGAATTCGTAGGTAAGGTTCACGCCCAGCTGTGAGAACGTCGATGCCAGTTCGTTCAAACCATTTAGCTGCGCTTCCACGAATCCAGGCTCATTATGCCCGGTCACCAGATGAACGGCTACATCCTCATCGGGATTTTTGCATCTCAGCAGCATCTCCAAGAACTCAGCCAGATTACGCAGCTGGTACGGCTTACGCACATACGCATCCTCTACAACGATTTTCTTTGCCCCGGCCAAGTAGGGGCCGAATAATCCGAAATACGTGATTCCACGTTGATTCTCGACCAGTTCCCGCTGCTTCCCATCGGCCTTTGCTGCAAGACGCTCGACCGGCGTCAACATCACCGCTTCTTGCTGCCGCGCTACGGGCAAGGCATCGGCATTCTCAGAGGCACCAGCTCCTCCCTCGCTACCCGCAATTGCCACGGCATCATCGGCAACAGGCGCTTCCGCCTCGCCCTTATCTTCCGAATTCTCAGCTACACGTCCACGCCAATACAGCTGCGGGTAGTCGAGCTCTTCCAACGTCTGCACGGCAACTACTTCACCGTCGCTCACACGCTTGTAGGTAAACTCGACTTCCTCCATGGTGGAGTCGATGCGGCACAGCTGGTCCTTGACGCGCTTACGGCCCTCGATGGCGCAACGCAGCAACGGTTCCATCTGTTCAGGAGAAGCCTTGCCGTCCGGGTAGATAAGCTTCATCAATCCGGAGAACGTCTTTTTGATACCATCCTTATCTCGCGTGGACAGCGTGGAAGACAGCTCGAAATGCTTTTCGAACCGGTCGCTGTAATCGGCATCGCGCAGGTTGTGCAGAATCTCCGCCAGATAGTCGACCACGAATCCGAATCCGCTGGTGAACATTTCGGAGCGGATCTGTTCGAACTCCCAACCCGGCAGGTAGAAGTGGATGCGGTCCAGGAACGCCGGATCATGGTATTGCTTCGGCAGCTCTTCGAACAGGTCGGAGTTTTTCAGCATGTACGGCACGTTATGCGAGGTGTTGCCTACGAACGCCATGCTCGCCTCGCCTTGGAACGTCTCGACGCCACGGGAGAACGACTTGTTGGCCATGTAGTTCTTCATGATGTCCACCAAATCCCGGCCGGCCTTCTTGGCCTTGCCCGCGAACTCATCGAACGCCACCGTATCCCAATAGCCCACAAGCCCCAAGTGTCCGTTGGAATTGTTCACGAACAGTTTGGCCACTGTCACTTCCCCGCCGGATATGAGCATGCCGTGCGGTGAGAATTCCGAGTAGATGTGCGATTTGCCGGTGCCTTTCGGCCCGAGTTCGACCAGATTGTAGTTTCGTTCCACAAACGGCACCATGCGTACCAGATGCAACAATTTCGCCCGGTCGGAGAATAGATCGGGATTGAACCCAATGGACTGCATCAGCAGATCGATCCATTCACTATCGGTGAATTGCGAACGTTGCTGCATGTAGTTTTCGCGATCATCACGCGACATCTGCACAGGCTTGAGCTGTAGCAACTGCCATGGTACTTCGCGCGGGTCGCCGGAATATGCGTAACCGATCTGACACATACACCAGATGCCCGTCACCAGCAGTTTCGGATAAGCCTTTACAAGGCTTGGATCGACAATGACCTGGCTGATACCGAGATTGGAGAATGTCGCCTCATACAGGTCGGTCTTCTCGTTAAGAGCCACCTGTACACGGTCGATAATCCTATGGCTCCCTTTCTCGCGGATCTTCGACTGGATAAGATTGGCTTCCTCGCGATGCACATAGTTGTTTGCAAGAATGGCACGCACTCGATCCACACCCGACTCGATACTGGCCTGGTCGGTGTTCGTGGCATATGCGCTGAGCAGGAACTCCAGCACATATGAGGGCACCAGCGCATTGCCCTTGACCTTGTTCACCAGATCCTTGCGGACGGTGACTCCGGGGAACAGGTCGGTGGTCTTGACATCCAACGCGCTCAGGGAATTCCCATCCGCGTTGTGTTCAGGACTTTCAATCCAACCGTTCTGGCTCATACCCTGCTCATTCATTGTGTTACCCCTTACGGTCGCTTTCCTCTGTGCTCATCCAATTCAGTCGAAGAATCCGGCATCGTCGGCCACCACGCCCTGTTTGAAGAAGTATCGTGCCTTCTGGTCAAGCATGACCAGCACATTTGACCCATCTGTCTTCTCACGCAGGCGCAGTTCGATATTCGTTCCATTGAATCGTTCCGCGTCACTGGTCAGCATGAGCGTAGCCGTCACATGGCGTTCGCTTTTCTCCTGCCCGAGCAGATCGAAGGCGACCGGTGTCTCATTGGAGATGAGCACATCATTGCCTGCCGCATCACGCCCCCACAATCCGGCCAATACGGTACGTGCGCGGATTTTTCCTCCAACGGGCTCGTTCTGGAAGAATTCCACAGTCAACTGTCTGCTGGAAAGCCTGTCGGTTCGTTGCAGAATAGTGAATTCCACAGGCCTCACATCGTCGGCCGCGGAACGCCCCTTACTGACATGCAGCACAGGAACGACGATTTCCTGCAATGCTGCTCCTCCATGCACATACTTCACACCGGCGCCCTGCATGCGCAAGCGCATGATGGAGTTCGGTACTTGAATGCTTATGCCTTCATTCCGAGCATCGTCCATTCCTATCTGCGCGGCATTGAATGTCACGAACGCACGACCCGGAGCAAGATTGGATCCGATGGAGAATCGCCTCTTTCTCACCCATACTGCATCGCCCTTGGGCTGTTCACTCAGCCATTCTGTACTGTCCAGATCTCGGTCCTGATAGAGGAATCCGTGGTCCGCAGTGATGATCATGTTATGGACGTTGCCGCTGGCAAGTTTTTTGACTACTTCGCCCAGTTCCTTGAACGTCTTCTCGCATGCGTCCACTGTTTCCGATTCCGTTTTCTCCGTATCACCGGTGGCGTCGATATGGTTGTGATACACATACAGCACGTTGCAGGATTTATATAGTTCTTTGATTTCGCTGACTTTCAGCTTTGTCAAATCGTCATATCTAATCGCTTTGCCGCCTACGGCCGAAAGAATGGCGGTGCGCGCTTCGATCCCTTTGGTGCTGCGTCCATCAGCCAGAACATACAAACGGTCTTTGCCGTCGAACTCGAGCGAGCCGTGCGGCAGCAACGCCGCCATGCCAAGCTGTGTGTAGGATGGCAGAACGCTGTATTGCATATTCAGTTTCGTACTGAAACGGCTTTCCCTGTCGATGCGTTCAGACAGTTCCTGCGCAACTTCGTAACGTAGCGCATCGGAAATGATCACGGCGATTTTTCTGCCGACCTTCAAGGTCGGCGCGATTTCACGTTCATAGAAATTGGTTTGCGCGTCCATGTCTATGAACTTCCATTGGCTAAGCGTATCGACTTGTTTTTGCCATGCCTGGCCCAAATCCTGCTGATATGCCTCGTAGGCGCTTTGCAGATCATCGTCCACGCTCACCGCATCCGGGTTGGCACGATGCCATGCGAGCACATATCTTCTGTATGCGCCATCGGCCTTGTACAGCTTTTCGGCATACAGCTTCATCCCCTGCTCCGGCGAACTGATAGCGCTGATGAGTTCACCGCATTCAGCCAGAACGGCGCGGAGCCTGCTTGCTGCGGCAATGCACTCATATTGGTCGGTATATTCTGCATACCAGAGCTTTTGCTTGCGCCCATTGATGATCCGTTGCACTTGGTCGTCTGTAATGGACTGCGAACCCAACCGTTCGAACAGCTTGTTGACGATCATCTCGTCCACGTCGCGGAACAGGTCCCGGTCGGCAAGCTCCTCCACACTCATATCGGCGATTCGAGTGGACAGGTGCAGTTCCTCCACGGCATTCTCGGAAAGATTCTGCAACACCGTGCGCATGTCGATGTTCTTATACCAGTCGTCCCAGTCGCGAATAATGTTCGCATAAGCGGAAACGGCGTTCCTGCCATCGGAGAATCCATTCCATGCGAGCTGGAACAGCCATAGCACGAAGTCCTTCACTGTCGGCTCGCTGCCGGCATCGGCATCCACATCAAAACGATAAATGCGCCGTGTTCCAGTCCAATGGAACGTGCTTAATCCCATGCGTTCGATCACGGTGATACCGGAATCGTCACCCTGCGAATATTGCGTAAGTAGCTCAGCCCAGATGTCTTGCATGCTGTGCCGATCATCTTTCAGTTGCAGCAGCGTGGCGATCATCTTCGCTTGGAAATCGGTGGCGTCGTCGTGCGCGTTAAGACGTTTCGCGAGACGCTTGGCGCGTTCTTCGCTGTCGAAGAACTTTGGTACGCCCCTCATTACTTCCAACCACTCGTTTCGGGTGTCGGCGGAGGCTTCCGGCAGTGTTTCCGTAAGCGTCACGGCGAGTTTGTCCATGGTGAACGTGGGGCCGTATGCCAGTTCCAAATCCAACAGCCAGTTGTCCTGAACTGCCGGGGCCGGCTCCGTCAGATATACAAGGAATTTTTGATTCGGCTGCTCGTGGAACATGCGGTAGCGCACCGTGAACGGAATGTACCGCCTGTCATTCTCATCCCCAATTTCCGGAGTGATGAGTTCAACCTCACGCAGTATCTCATCGGTGGCGCGCTCCCCCACCAACGTTTCCATGACATCCGCGTACTGTTTCTTATCGTCGCGCCAGAATACGATGCGTCCATGTTCGCTTAACTGGCTGAAACGTCTGGCGAGCAGTCTTGTTACTTGGCTATTCTCACTCATGCGGTTCCGTCCTTTTCTTCGCTTCAGCGTATCGAGTGGCGCGGGCAGCACCAATTTTCACTGCACTGCCTTCCTCTATTAGGCTCTTCAATATTCGTTGAGCCTGCCTTTCCTGCACACCCAGTATCCGTATGGCGTCAGAGATAGAAATACTCGCATTCTTACGCAGCGCATCAAGAATACGCTCCTTCTGGGATGGAACCACTGCAATGGCGGCATTCGGAGCAGCACTCGTTTTTGAAGTTGTTCCTTCCACAATCCCGTCATCAGAAAGCGAATCCCGTCGTAATCCCGTCGTAATCCCGTCATCAGAAAGCGAATCCCGTCGTAATCCCGTCGTAATCCCGTCATCAGAAACTGTCTCCGAGCCATTGCGATAGATATTGATACGCAGATCCGTATCGCCGCCAAGAAATTCCGGCTCAGGCAATCCGGCATCGCGCACCTCCTGCATCACGCGCAGGATGCCGCTCCCCCAGTGCTCGATATAACCCATGTATTCAAAAGCAGAGGCCAATGCCTCGTTGCGGATTTTCGAATAGCCCTGCTTCATACGTTCAATGGTCTGCCCCATCGGCAGACGCCCGGGCGAAGTGATCTCCAATCGATTATCGTAAATCGCGATCTGAATGCTTGAATGGTCGATATAGCTGCGATGCACTATCGCGTTGACAATCAGCTCTCGAACGGCATCCGGTGGAATCTCATACACGTCCTGCCGGTACACGCCCTTGAATCGGGCACCCATATGGATGTTGCGCAACACATACTGGTAGGACTCTTCGATAAGCTCCTGCGGAGTGCCGACGAACTCACGTCGATCCACAAACATAGCTTTAGTGGTTCCTTTGAATACGCCGCATTGCACCACGGATCGGACGGCCTCATTGCCAGTCAGAATCGCATAAGCGTTGGTGGGCACCAATTGCCCGTCTTGTTCCGCCAGCACGCCCCATTGCAGCAGCTGTTTCTCCGTAACCGTTTTGACTTTCGAGGGGTCTTCGGCATTATCTTTCGCGGTTTTCGTCAGACTTGCGCACAATGCTTCAACGTCTTCTTCCGTTACGGACAGTCCAAGGCACTGTACCTGATCAAAGCTCCGGTTGCTGCCTTCAATGGTCAGCTCCCGGATAGTGGGCTGATCGGCTTGACGCGTAGTGCCAGCCACGCGGACGAACGTTCCTTGTTCCTGGCCGAGCGACTTGATATGGTACGGACGCTGCAAGCCGGGAGCGATCTCAGCCACGATAACCGTTTTGCCGTTCACATCATGCATGGTGATGTCGGGAATAATCAGTGGCTCGCAGCTATTGACGATGGCGTCCGAAATGGAGTCCATTACCGTGAACACCTTGTCTTCGGCAATACCAACCACACGGAGCGTTTGATCTTCGACGCCGAACACCAAACATCCGCCTTGTCCATTAGCAAACGCCACTGCGGTTTTGGTGTAGTTGATGCTCCTAGAGGGAGGCGTGAGCTTGTACTCCACATTCTTGGATTCGCCATTCAACAATGCCTCAATGCTCATGCTTCGCCCTCCTTGCCGTCGTTATGTATTTCCTTCTTCGCAGGAAGACCCCAAGTATTTGGAATCATACGCTTTTGCCTCGCTAAAGAGACTAAAGGAACAACTTCGTCAAATCCAAACCTATTAGCCAGTTTCTGCAACAATTCTTGCACGCCCCACGCAGGACCATCTCCATGTCTTTCAATTAAAAGCGAGTAAAAGTCAACGCAGGCCTTTCCGTTTTTTAATGGGATATTGTCAAAATTGTCAATCATGATTAGCTCGGTGAAATCATGGTCAGCAATTTTGGGAAAACTATCCGAAAGATACTGAACACCTTCCGCGAAGTGCTCATCCAGCAGCGGAATTAGTTTGGCAAAAGCAACTCGCTCTTCTTCACCCCAATTCCGCCCTTTATCGGCATGACGATCTTCAATAAATTGATGGAGCCATAAATCCCATACCATATCCTTGTCTTTGGAATCGAGTCGGAATTCAAAGGCCCATGCAACCTGATCCATAAACAAAGCTGCATAAACGCCATCTCCAGCTGTCACCACTTTAGACAACAGCCTTGCTCTTTGTTCCTCATCCAATTCAGCATAGGTCGCCATCCGAAATACCTGCAGGAAAAACCCCTGTCTCTTATAAACATCCAAATGGGACAGACACTCGAACTCGTCAAGACAGCTTGCATAGAATGCAAGACTAATGAGCCGATTATTGAGATCTGGATACGGCAATAATACATTCCAAATAAAAACCGCACCTGCTTTCTCTACCAAGTTGGGTAACCAGCTTTCAGTGTTTTCTCGATCGAGAAAATGGAGCATATTAATATAGGTAAGCAAAGCCGTCCAAACAGGCCGAGAAAAGTCACCTTCATCATCTACAAAATGACGAATCACACTCTTTTCGGAATCATCAAAACCACTCCAAAAGTCAGGATCTTGATTATATCTCCAACGAATTCTGCCTATCCAGAAATAAGCAAGCTCTCCAGGCCAACAGTTCAAAGAATACGTAACTGGATCATTATCCCATTGTCGCTCATTAGATTTCTTAAATGTCGAACTATATTTAGCCCATAGCTGCGACGCAAGACAATCCATCACCTGTAAGGATTTTTGTGAAATGTCATTTTTCTCATGGTTAATCTGTTCATTAAGGAAGCCAGATACCGCATTTATTTCATCAAAACTCAGATCACAATTTGATGTGAGACAAAAATCCTTCATCAAATCAAGAACTGGTTCCTGAGAACTTTTCAATGACGACATGCCCCAACCACGAATAATGGCGCACCGATACTGCATCGCAGCGCCGCCTTCTTCATGCCGATTAACAAGTCCCCATAGGGTGAACCCTATCTGAGGATCGCATGCTGTAGCTTCCTGAATCCGATTGATGAAAAGATCAATATCCGGACCCGACCAACCTTGTTCATCCGTTTTGGCAAATAGCCTCTTCTCAATCTCAGACGGAGAAACTCTTAGAAGTTCAATAAACTGTTCATTACTAATTCCGGCACTTTCAGCGCTTCCCGAATAGTGATAGACAGAAAAATCAGAATGCTCTCTTGGTTTAAAACCATTCTCTCGAGCTAAGGCATCGCACCAATGCTGAGCTTCGGGCCAATTATCACCATATTTAAGAATCCATTGGAGAACATCATATTGTTCATAGCGAGCAATTCTTTCATCCGAAAATAATTCGGATAGATAATCATATTTTCCCTTTAAATACAAAAGGAGTTTTTGCTTTGTATTCTGTCCTATTTGAGGGGATGCTTGTTTGAGTAATGTATAAATCTCATGATGAGCATCTGAATCAAATAAATAGTCCCGATCAAGAATCCACTGTATTTTACGGTCAGCATCCCATACTTCAGAAAAAGCAATCGCATTAATCGTCAATCGTTTAAGAAGGGCTGAGCCGCTATTCCACCATCGTTCAATTAGCACATCTTCTTGTTCCGGATGACAATGCGCGTAATTACGAAGAATGTCAACAAAAGTTGAGGTCAAATCAGATGGACGCCAGTTCTGATCGCTAGGCTCAATTGACGGTCGATCGAGATGTGAAATCTCATCATGCTCCTGATAGGAGCACAATAACTCGCTTGCCTTTTTCAATCCGTCTTCAGCAAAAGCCGCGGTAACGTTTGAGTTAAGTCTTTCTTCATCATTTATTCCGAATAGGCCATTACAAGGCCACATAATATTAGCCGTCGGTTTTCCGTCTTTATCCCAAGGAGAGGAAAATAGCTTCAAATATGGCCGGATTATGAGCGACAACATTTTTTCCGGAATAATTGGTTTGTCAGCAGTCAAAAAGTTGTATTGATTTTCAAAAATATATGGAGCAGAATGTTGTTGTATTGATGTAGAAAGGACCGCAAATACCGGTACTAAATCTTCGCGCCCATTCTGAATGCCAAAACCCACAATCTGGATTAATTGATTAAACAAGTAATCAGACATTGATGATTGAAGCTCACAAAGTACTCTTAATACACAATCCCTTTCTTCTGCCTTCTCTACAAAATCAACGATGAACCAGTCCAATAAAATCTTCTCGCTGGAAGTCTTTGGCTCACCTTCCACAAAAATAATCCTGAACCGATCCTCATTCAGCAGCCAGAATAACCACTCTTCCTTTTTTCCTTTAGCGCCTCCTTCCTCTTTCTCTCCTTTTTCCGCTACTTCTATTCGTTTTTCTTCCTGGCTGATAACATCGACGAAAGCTCGAGCGCCTTCATCGGTAGTAAGAGCCTCTCTCACATAGTCACTATTAACTTTGTCTTTCGGGACTCCATTTTCAATGATGCTTGGTAGAAACTTCCGATAAGCATCGTAGTTTAAGCGCAATCTGTCTGACCAAGCATTCAAGGCAATCACCAGCGCCTGATGATTATTCTCGACAGGATATGAAATCGGAATAACGCCACTATGTTTCCACCCAGCGGCGTTTTCCCTCGCCTCTTCCTCAGAGAGGAAAATGTACCGAGGTCTGGCGTGGGACGAAATGCCCAATGCAAGATATCGCATAATGACATCGCCAAAGCTGTAGCCAATGAATACAACCGTGTATGTCTCAAATAGCTTAAGTAGAAAACGTGTCGCCCAGCCCTCTGAAAGGTAAGCCCGAGCAAAATCCCTATCGTCAAGGACTATTTCGCGATCAGGGCTATCCACTGAACCATGCAAGTACAACAATCCTGAGAAATCGCTGCCGATGGGGACAGCCGGTCCATAATAGCTTCTGCCTAAATCACAATTCTGCTTTTGCGTAGCTTCCTCAAGAAGAAGATCGTAATTTGTTGTCACAATGCGCGGAGTTTTTACGCTACTAGCAAGTCTGACGATGGCCTCATGTGTGGAATTGCAATGAATATCATCACCACGCATAATATCTTTAGTTCGCTTATGGACATTGAAATTGTCAGGCAACATCCCAATAAAACGATCCAACTGCTCACCATTATGAGGCAGAGGTTCATCTGCCTCCGCAGCAAGCTTTGTGGCTAGCTGCTCATAAGAAGGCAGATTGGAGGGAGGATTAAATGAAGCTCCCGCACCGACAAAGAAAACCACCTTGTCTTCCTTAGCAGCATTGAGCAATTGCCGAGGAATGTCTACATCCGCTGTAATCCACATAAGCTGACGCCTACTCATTCTTCAGCGGATGGACGGGCCAGGTCCAGGTGGAGACGTCTTTGCGCTTCTTCTCGATGGAGGGGATGGAGCGTAAAGCCTTGCCCATGCGCAGGTAGTTCACCAGCACGCCGTCATCCAGATCCATTTCCAGGTTGCGGGTAGCCAACGGGTACAGGGTCTGGTCCTCATAATCCTTGCACTCAAGAACAACCTTACGGAGTTTGGCGGCCTGCTTCTTGTCCGCGGTGCGGTCGGAACGCTCCAGGCTATCGGCGATGTCGGCGATTTTGCCAGTGTAGTCACGCAGATAGTTGAGTACCACGTTCGTGGTTTTCGGCGTATACCGATGCAGATACACGAGCGCCTTGAATGAACCCTTATTGTTGGTCTGGCTGGAGTATTGCCAGTAGATCGGACGATTCGAATACATCTTCACGTGGTCGTTGTAGAAATCGTTCACGAAATACTTGCGAATGCTTTTACCCAGCACCTGTTCGATGTAGGCGATGTTCGCAGCCAGATTCTCCTTGCCGAACGCCACGGCGAGGAATCTGCGGAATCGCGTCACAATATCGTCCTCAAAGCAATCCGTCTCCGTAACCGGAATGACATTGTCTACATCCGGTTCGAACGATGGGTTCGGAATCTGCGCGTGGAAATCATCAAGCGTCTCGCCCTGCGAAGCGAGGATCAATCCCGGCTTATCAAGCGAATACCTGCCGAACATGCAGCCCACCGCATAGGAAATGAGTTCCTTGACGACATCTTGGGCGAATTTCTCGTTGCGCACTTCCGGCGTATCCTTCGGATACGCGAATGCGACGTTACGCTTCAACGACACACGTTCCAACGGCACATCGCATGGCACATCATCACGCACACCGTATGCGTCCGCAACAACTATGTTGTTATCAATCTCAAGCTGCCGCTGTTCCGAAGCAATCATTGCCCAATATGAGCAAACATTCTTAACAAGCTCTTCTAGGATGCCCGACGAAGAGTCTATCTGTTCCCCAACAAACAATATCGGCTTACTGAAATTCCATGAAACTTCTTGAGTGTTCCAATCATCTTTAGCATTCTGAATCAAATTATCAATTTTTAAATTCCAATTTCCCGGAAGAAGATTGGCAATTGGCAACTTCGCAACTTGCCCAACCTCAAAATGCAGAGTTGGCGCCATTGCAGCTAGAAGCTGACCTGTTACCGAAGCATTGCAAATTGCAATGAGTTTATCTCTATCCAGTTCGTCTTTAGGGAAAAGACAATCACCAACATGGCTGAAAATGAAACCTTCTGGATAATACCGGAATGAAGGAGTCCCAGAAGATACATTGGACCACGATACTGAGGACTGAAAATAGAATTGTGGATTCCTGATAACTGATTTTGGCTTGAAATCATACAATTCTTGACCATTGTTTTCCCAATTAATCACATAATCTTGGTTTCCATACCATTTGCGGTATTCGCCACCTTTGTTATAGGGAAACCATTTATCGCAAACCGAAGTTTTTCTGTCCTTTGCGTTATCAGACGTAAGCTTCGATTTGGATTGCGAAACTTCCCACCATTCACGAATGAAGCGATTATTATCAGCGGTCGCAAGCCCCTGCCTTGGTTTTGCAACTTTTTCAAGCTTATCTCCCTTAGTGAAAGCCTCAAGCATGGGTTTGCTAAGCCAGTAAACGATTGGCACACCAGGAATTTGCGCGAACTCATGCTGGTTCACCTCGAAGAAATACTTGCGCATATCCGAATGATCAGATTGCTCATTATTGTGCGCATCAATGATTTCCAATGCACGAGGCCCTTGCTGCTTAGCTCCCACGAAATCGCTGAGCCTGACGAATGCACTCTTCCTGTCACTATGCCCCTTTTCTAAAGTGAAAGTGCAAATAGGCACGGTGGCACCTTCGAATCCGGAATATTCCAGTTGAATCAATGAACTGATGTGTTCCTGTCGGATAATCCGTTGACGCATCTGCTCATAGGAAGATATGAACATCCACACGTAAGGAGTCATGAAGCCAAGCTGCCCATGCTTAGGTACCAACTCAAACAGTCTATAAATGAATGCAGCGAAGAGATCGGCTTTACCATCCTCGTAATGGTCCTGCACAAACTGTTTGAGCTCGCCGCTCATATTCTTTGCGCCCATATATGGCGGGTTCGCCACCACTGCCGCGTATTTACGTGCGAGGTACCTTGTTTGAGTAAATACGTCCTCTGCATGTTCACGCAGAAGTGGGTCGAACAACGTATCGATGCCATCCTCGCTTTCCGGTGATGACGCCGCCAATTCAACAAGCTCCTGCGGCGGCTGAATCAGCGAACCGTACACGTCCGCCTTCGCATAGGTGTTCCATACCATGGAATCCAGATTCACCTGGTATAGGTCATTCAGCTCGGCGACTTCGTCTTCCTTGAACGCGATCGGCGAAATGTGCTGAATGTTCGGCTCCACCTGCTTCTTGAAGAATCTGCGGGAACGGGAGCGAGCCTTCATGGTCAGAGCGAAGGCGGCAAGGCTTGCGGCTCGTTCGTCAATCTCCATGCCGTACAAGTTGTGTTTGAGAATCAGGCCGGGAATATCGCTCGGAGCATATCCTTCCTCCTCATAGATCTCATACAGCAGGTCGAACGCGTAAGTAAGCATATGGCCCGAACCGCATGCGGGATCGCAGACCGTCAGGTCTTCAGGCACTTGGATGTTGAAAATATCCTCGTTCCCGGCGGAGTCATCCCCCGAAGGCTGAATATAGTAGTCCCAGTTCTTGTACAACTGGCTGTCTGGATGGGACTGCATCCAAAGCCTGCCAACCGTGTTCTGCACCAGGTAGCGCACAATCCAGTCCGGCGTGAACAGCTGGGTGGCGGCGGGAATCTCATTGGCTCCGGCTTTGTGGTTCTTCTTGAACCCGTCCATCACCTCGTTCTTGCGTTCCGAAATGTAGTACTGGTACAGCCAGCCGATGATCTCCACATTGCCGGACGGATCGTCAACGCCGCAATCCTCCGGAGTCATAACCTCCACCGCATTCCTCAACACGGAACCCTCGGCAAGCAGATCGGCGGGCATAAGCAGTTCATCCACTCTGCCGGCCTCCTTGCCGACGTTTTCGAACATGAACGGCAGGTTATGATTCCAGAACCGGCATTCGGATTGCAGCAGCAGACCATAAGCCAGGCCCTGCGGGTCATCCGCCAAGATGGAACCGCTCAGCAACCCTTCGATGCGCTCTTTGGCCTTATCGTTCACGTGCGCCGAGAACACCCTGCTGTCATACTCGCCTCGTTTCGCCGCTGCAAGCACTTCCGGCAGACCATTCGTGCTGGTCAGGCCAGCTGGAGAGACCACCGGCGTGCCGGTGAACCCGTGCACATCCATGTAACGGAACGCGATGATGCGGTTGAACCACCGGTACGCATAACGTTCCACCACATGTCTGCGGCCCTCTACGCCGCCACCGGCCTGCCCGATCTCACGCTGCAGAAAATCGAACGCACGCGGGTCGTCAACCTGGGCGTCGGAATTCGGCACCAATGCGGCGTCAAGCCGTGCCTGTACCGCATTCATGAGCTGGCGGCGCGCATCCGTTGCGAAGGCTTGCAGTTTCGACGTGTTCATAGCAGGATCTTCTTTCCATTTTCAATGGCGGCGATAAGCTCACGGCGGTAGGCATCAAGGAAGTCATCCACATCATCCTTGGTCTCCAAGGCGTCCTTGGTATGCGGCCTGCTGATGGTGGCGAACGACACGGCCACGCGCGGGGTTTCCTTTTGTTGCGATTCAGGAATGTTCGCATCCATCGGCGTAGTAGCTGTAGCAGCCTGCGCTTCACCTGCGAGCGCGGTCTTCGGCCTCGGCGCGGAGGCTGCTAGTGCGTTGATGAGTTGCGGGTAAGTGCGTTCGCTCAGTTCGTGTATGCTTTCGCGCATTTTGTAGATGAACGGTATGTGCTGCATGCGTTCCGCCACTTGGTCCAGTTCTGTCTCGACCTTGGTTTGCGCGGCTTGTGTTGCGTGCTGATATTCGGTGGAATCGTGGATTCTGGCGCGAATATCTTCCACGTCTCTAAGTGCGTTGGCGCGTTCGGTTTGGATGGTTGCGTCTGTTGCCTCACGCAGATCGTCAATGGCAGTCTTGAATTTATTGGTTCTGCGGAAGATGTTCGGGTCGTTTGCCAGCTGTTCCGCGGATTGGTACAGGCTTGCTGCCGTAGTGCCAGATACATAGTCGATGTTCGGCTTGTTGTTTTTCAGCCATTCCAATCCGTCTGCAAGAATCCTGGATTGGGAGCCGTTGAGGAAAGCGATAATCGGGTCGATTACGTCTTCTTTAAACTCGAGCAGTTCGTCGGAACCGTTTTCGGTTTCTTGTGCGGTGAAATCGCCGAGCAGCCAGTCCTCGCCCATTCCGGAGGCATAGTTGATTTTCTCAATGGCCTTGTCGAGCTGCTGCACAAAGCCGAATCGGGCATTGCGCACGCGCAGCTGGGTCAGACTCTCCGCTTCCCGCTTAAGTCGCGTGGTAACGGCCTCCGCCAGATCAATCGCGTTCGATGGCAGGTCGGCGGCGGTGAGTCCAAGGAAATCCCTGGCGAAGTCACGTAGCTGTGAAACTTTTCTCGTGTCGAATACGCGTGGCAAATCCACTCGGATGGAGTCCTGCTTCTTCGTTTCTCTAAGCAAACGGGCGGCCTCACTACGCTGCACCGGCTTGCCGTCCAGCGTCAGCGTGATTCTGTCGGAACCATACAGGTGGCCGATGCATGCGAGCGTGGCAGCGTACGGCCAACCATAGGGAACGTTGCCGTAGGCATCAAGAAGGCTCTTGACGGTGGCGACCATGCCTTTGCCTTTGTCACGACTGACCGCGGCGAACACATCATCGGCGGGAACGTCGAGCTTGTCCTGCACTGCGTTCATGCCGTCAAGCATGCCAGGCTGGTGCTGCGAAGCGTTCATGATGATGCGAGCGAGATCCGTTTCCTCATATCGTTGCCCACCAAGTAGGGAAAAGTTCGTGTAGTACCGGCCGATGAGCGTTCCAAGCCCTTCCGCCATACGCGCCTGCACCTCGGTGGATTTCACTTCCACTTTTCCGCCGTTATAGTCGAACTCGCCATTGGCCGCGGCTTTGACGATGCGGGTACGCAGCTCCGTGTAAAGCCTTTCATTGGCGACGCTCTTGCGGGAGATGATCTGCTGGCGCACTTCTGACTGGCTGTTCTTGTCGGTGCGCATGAGGTATGTGTAGGTTTTCACGTACATGCGCAGATCATCGAACAGTGTCCTGTCGGACATATCCAACAGCAAAGTGATGGTGTCGCGCATACCCATACCCATGCGAATGGCATCGGCACGGTCCTGCGCATTGGTCGAAGTGACCACGTTCAACCAGATGGGCTGTTGCGCGGACTGTTGCACCCCATCGATGCGCAAACCATAGCGGAACTGGGCACGCTGTTCGCCGTATGCCACGGTCATCTTGCCGAGCACGTCACTGACCAGGATCTTCTTCAGCTCGTCGATTTCCTTGCTGGAGTCGATGTCCGTGCTTTTGATCTCCTGCTCGATATCCTGCTCTTCGTTGGTCAGATAGTTGTAAGTATCCCCCACACGCTGCACATACGTATCTTTTTCCAACTCTCCCAGAACATACTTGATGTTCCGTTCCAGTTCCATCACGTCCATGTCGAACTGGTCAGTCAGCAGAATGCGCAGGTTATGCGGTGTGGTGGGGAATCCGTCGACATGCTTGACCAGCAGCAACACCTTCAGCAGGCGCACGCCCAGTTCCTTTATATCGGAGCCAAGTCTCTTTTCAGCTTGGTTGATACGGAAGTTCGAGGTTGATTGGATGGCGTCGGCGATGCCGTCGTACAGTTTGTCGAACGGCATCAGGGCCCCGACCGTCTCATTCTGGCTGGACCGCAGCGTGCTACTGATGGTGGAGAGCATGGACCGTTCGCCCACGGAGGCATGACGTCCGGAGAACATGTTGTAGCGGCTCATCTCCCGCAGCACGTTCTGGAACAATTCGAATTCATAGTTCACGAACGGATACGACGCGATGAAATCGTCTTTGCTGTACGCTTTGTTACTGCTGAATTTCGAAGTCTCACGAGTGAATTCGAACATGGTGCGCAGGTTCGCGTTCTGCTCATCCCACAGCTCGTTCATCACCGACTCATATTCCGGTTTCTTGGTCAGCAAGCGCTTCTGAATGACCTCCACCACGTCGGCGCTGTTGAGCTTCAGCTTGATGGAGAACCTGCCCTGGATCTTCGAAAAATCATAGCTTTGTTGCTTGGTCCGATCGCCAACAATGGTATCCATGTCTTCCTGGGAAGTGACCACCACCCATGCACGCCCGTTGGTCTTGACGGCAAGATCCTCGGCGATGGATTGCAGTGACAGCATGAGTTCTCTGTTCTCACCGATGAACTGGCCTACCTCATCCACGAGGAACAGGATGCGGCGGTTCGGTTCCTGACGGGACAGCCACACGTTCACGTCGTCTGCGAAGTCGCCGACCGTCATTGTGTACGTATCCTCGTACCGTTGGATGATGCTGTCTTGTTCCGGTTTGCCTGTCACCGCGGCATAGGCTTCGCAGATCTCATCATCCCATAGCACGGCCTCACCACGGCCTTCGCTCCATGGTTTGCCAGCCACCTGTTCGAACTCTTGTTTGAAATCCTCGAAATAACCATTGCTCGCCAAATCGCGTTCGAATTTCGCAACGTATGGATTCTTGCCGTAGAAACCACGCGCCTCATCGAATACGCGAACAAAAGCGTACAGCAGCATATCGGAGGCATTGGATTTATCCGCCTTCTGATCGATGTTGAATAAAATCGACGTGGCTGGTATCGTCAAAGCCTTTTCAAGCTGACCTGCAAGCATCTGGTCATCCTGCGCTTCGGCCTTGCCCATGAAGGCATGAACAATCTGTTCGCGACTCATGGTCGGCTTATTGCCCTTGTCAACGAGTTCAGCCGGGACCTCGCCCAGAATATGCGACAGCATCTTCAACAGGTGCGATTTACCGGAACCGAAGAAACCGGAAATCCATGCACCGTTCTGTTCGTGGTTCGACGGGTCGTTGTATGCGTCAAGGAATTTGGCCAGATTGCGGCAAATCTCCTCCGTAAGCACATACTCGTTGACCTCATCGTTAAGATTTTTCTCATCATTGGCCTTGATCACACCATTGATGTTGCGGTCAATGTCCTTGCTGAACAGCTCCTTGAAACTGATGCCGTTTCCCCCGTTCATTTGTGTCCCTTCTTCTTTGAACGAATACTTGCAAATCCTGCCTCTTGCCATGTTGCAGCTGACAGGACATTCCTTTAAACCGCTATGCTTCCAGCTGCACGCTCATCTCACGCAGATTTTGCGCACGATAGTAATTGTCTCCCGGCAAACAGTTGAACAGCGACATGACCGATCCTGAAGTAGCGCTTCTTGTGAACGTACCCGGATAAAACAGTACCAGCGGGCGATCATCGATACGCCCTTGCAACGCGTTGAGCAGTGTATGCGCACGAATATACGGATAAACCTTGCCGATTCCCGTAATGAACACGATATCGGCCCCGCCTTCGCTCTTGGCCTGCTCGTAATGATCACGAATGGTATCGGGCAGATGATTCGCATCGGCCCCCAGTATATTGTCGAGCAATCTCAAGAAGTTATCCGTGTGAACATCCGATGAAACCTTTTTGTGGCGTTTTTCCTCCCTTTTGAATATGCGATCCAAAATGCCACGCTTCTCAAGAATCTCCAAAGCAATGTCGTACAAATCCAACGTAAGCATTTGCGGAGCGTAATCGCCATCATCTTTCGGCGTCATCGTCTGCAGACGATTCGCCAACTGCTTGATATGCTCGGCGACTTCAAGCTCCTGCATGGGCGGGTAGTCATAGATGTAATACGGCTGTTCTCCTGCCAGCCCGCTGTTGGTCCGGAATGAACGGGACTCCATGATCTCATATAAATGAGCGAAATCAGCATCAATGTCACGACGCTCATCCACAAATCCAATATCGGCGATGGAATCAGCCATGCTATCCTCCGTTCTGCTCATAACGACGATTCGCGCATCGGAAGATACCCGAACGAATCCGCCCTCTTTCTAAGAATATCCGTCAAAGAGGGACTGGGAAGGAAAGACAACACCATGTCGGAATTTTTATCGAACAGATGTGCCTCCCTCATGGCCTTGAACAGATTGGACCGAAGTTTCTTCGCCGTTCCCTCGCTTACGGTTTCCAGTTCAGAATGCCATGTGGCTTTGTCCGCAATGAACCGATCATAATCCTCAAAGTCCAGATGCGTATTGCCGGTAAGATAATGCTTTTTAAGTACTTCGCCGGCGAATTCCCCGACGATTGCGTAATAACGGCACATCGCGATCCACATAAGTGCCTCGCGGTCGGATGTGGAGGAATCCGGGCCTGCCAAATATGCAAGCTCTCCAACCGTGAGCGCACTGAGCCGCCTAGTAGTTTCCGCCACAACGCGCCTGTTCGCGGAATCCGTGCGAATCGCAAGAACGTTTTCCTCGATGGCCTGTTGGCGAATCGCGGCAATGGACTTGCCCACCTCGGTTTGGGAAGAACACTCAGCGTCGCCGCCGCCTGCATGATTCAGATGATTCAGATACATTTCCGCAAGCGCCCGGCCCTGCGAGGCAAGAAGTCCGCCGACAGTGAAGGAAAGCCGATACCGCTCCCCCTGCGTCGCTTCCGCACCGTACGAGCTCGCCATGCGTATTCCTTCCCTTTGCTAAGACATCAACGTTAAGACACAAGAATATTTCAGAATATTCCTAGGTGTGGAAGTATCGGCGTATCAACCCTAGTGCGGAACCGTTTCGGTACATCTCGCGGAACCTCTTATGATATGCAATCTCCGCTGCTCGGATAACAGGCAATATAGATGATGCGCAAACTCAATAATCAGAATAACGGAATGAATTGAAGCTAAAGGAGACATATCAAGTTTCAGCAAAGTTCGTAAGGCAAGAGCGGCTGCACCGAAGTGGTGACGTTTTTTGGACTCCCCGACCGGGATGAGAACCTCTTCATGGCGCAGTACAGCAAACGCGCAAGTTGTATTTAGTCAAGTCGGTGTTTTGGGTTGGCCGGAGTTCCTGTTTTCGGGCCGCAACGCGGCCACACCGCCCCCGCGATACGCCTTGACCCGGTCGTGGACCGCGCCGACGCCCGCGCCGAGCAGTT
>OLNT01000650.1_pt1 | contig 21684 bp, 23 predicted proteins | sample 1672641 | NCBI WGS metagenome assembly OLNT01 (sample SAMEA3136708, study PRJEB25190) | human gut metagenome
AGTACTGTGTGAAATATTCACAATACTTCACATAGGTTTCACGAATCATAAACAGGCAGTATGCTTTAAATTCCTTACGAGCTCCTTCTGTCTCAAATGGACGGAAAGCAGCGGCAGCATACTGTGCGATAAAGTTCGCGGTAAAATATCCCATATCATAAGCAAAAGGTCCGAAGAAGGAATACTCCATGTCGATTACCTTTGCTTCAGTCTGGCTGGCAAAAATATTGGAGGTATGCAGGTCGCAGTGAATCAGGCATTCTCCCTTAGACATAAAAAGATGTCTCAGTTTTTGTCTTGCTAAGAGAACAGCAGGGTCTGCACAGATTCTCTTGGAAAATGTAATGAATTCCGGATCAAGAGGTCGTCCGACGGTATCCTCCGGTGTTACACTTGTAAGGAACATGCCGACTTCCATAATCTTTCGCATAGTTGTATTCATGAAATGAACACTCAGATCACGAAAACGTTTTGTATCTAAATAATATTCAGAAGTGTAAAACTGTGTTGCTGCCATATATCTTGCAATCTGGTCTGCAAGCTTTGGATAAGTAACACCCTTTAAAAGCTGGAAGCGGGAGATTCGAAGATAGGAAACATCTTCTGTAATAAATACACGATTCTCCTCATCACAGTCATATAACTTCGGAATCAGATCCGGTACGATCGCAGCACAGATCTTCATGGCATCGTATTCCAGCTTATAGCGGTTTAAATCCAAAGTGAAGCTGCCTTTAGAACGAGCTTCCAAAGTAGACTGCTTTACAATTAAATGATGCTCTCCGTCAGAAACACGATAGACAAAGTTAATAAAACCATCTCCGTCTTCTTCTACAGTACCTTCTCCAATTGCAGAAACTTTAATGTCTCCATCTGGATTAAAAAAATCGAGCCTTGACTTCACATAATCAACGACATTCTCCTTTGATAGTGTAATCAAGCCTACCACCTCCTGTTCTAATCAAAATAATCATCGGCATAGCGGCCTTTATTCTCTTCCCTGTACTTATTCACCATATCGTGGAATCCCTGAGACAAAGCCTCCACACCTTCTCCGGTATAGGAACTCACCTCAAAAATAGTCGTACATCCGGCAAGCTCCAGATAGGAACGAGCCTGCTTTGGATTCGAATCATCCTTGTCAATCTTCGTGATAACACCGACAACCGGTTTTTCAAACTTACTTGTAAGCCCACCGGAAAACCAGCAGTCCTCACTGCTAGAATCCTGTACTAGTCCGATAATATCCGCATCGTGGGAAGTGATGGTCAAAGAACCCCAGTATCCCCTCTGCTGCATATATTCACCCGGCGTATCAATAAAATTGCCAATATACTCCACTGCCTGCGTCTTATCATACTTAATCTCTTCATCAATAAGACGCTGAATCAGCGTAGTCTTGCCCGCTGCCGACGGACCAATTAACATAATTTTCATAAAAAAATAATCTCCAAACTAAAGTGTATCTAAATCAAGTCTTTGTAATAGAAACGGTATCAAAACCGAGCTTATTATAGAAGGTGGTAATAACACTGTTTAGTGCAGACTCCACATTAGAAGTAGAACCTACAATAATAACAGAACCAGAAAAACGGTCTACAAAACCTAACTTAATAGAAGCCGCCTTCGTACAAATATCCGCCGCAATAATTGTTGCCTCAGAAGGAGTGATTGTCAAAATACCGATCGCATCATGATAATCATCCGGCAGACCAAGCTTCTTATAAACAGAAGCCTTTGGACGGGTTACCATATGAGCAAGCGTAATCTGCTTACCCGGAACATACTCCTGAATAATACGGGACTTATCATCTGAATTAACCCCGTTATTGATCATATCCTTCGTCATGGATTCCTCCTTTCGTTATCCATCAATCTGTTTTTATCGTTCATATCAGTAAACCGTTCTACAACTAAAAAGTAGCCACAGAGAACAAGATTTGTCATATCAATGCAAATAAATGTAAAAAGCAGACCAATGCACACACTAATCCATCATGATTTATGCTATATGTGTATATTATATAAAAATGTGTCCGTAAAGTAAATGCAACTCCGTCATAAATTACAAGTATTCTTTTGTGATTTTACAAGAAAAAGGAAACAGATAATTACTATTTGATTCATGAGGGGAAAACAGACGAAAATAAAAATATGAGCCCATAGCCAATGTAAAGATATCACTGCGTAGAAAATGCCTGTTCGGCATTTTTACTTGCTCTCACATTACATTGGCTATGGGCTCATATTTTTATTTTCTGCTTGTTGGCTCCAGAAGGAATGAACGCAATAGTCTTTGGTGGAGAGAAGGGGGGAGAGGTCAGAAGGTCGTGGCTTATTCAGATATTGTCTTCGCGATGCTGTCAATGATGATAAGATGATATCGCCAGCTATCACTGTACATGATGAATTGATGATTATATATAAAGGGTGACTACTTTATTTTTTGTAAAAGTGAAATCATTCATCTGCCATGCGCTCCAGTTCTTCCATAGACTTTATGACAACTTCCCCTTGTTTTAATTGTGCGAAACTTCTATCTAGTTTTGCTAAATATTCTGCATTACGCTTTGCTCTTTGAAGTTCATTATATTCCTGTTCCGAAATAACAACTACATTTTTATTTTCTTTTCTTGATACGACAATGGTTTCACCGTTAAATGCTAAATCAAAATATTTTTTAATATTTGCCCTAAGATCCATTTGCTTTATTGCTATCATAAATATCTCCTTTCTGTGCTCCAAAAAGTACGGTTTTTAGTACATTCATTCCTTCTGGAGCCAAAATACAGAAACAGAAAAAAATTCAGCATAGTGAAAATGACATCAGAATAAGCCACAACTTCTGACCTCTCCCCCTTTATTTCCCCAAAGACTATTGCATTCATTCACGTGGGCCAAAACACAGAAAAAAGAAATACTTTTTTGAAATAAGTAATAGTTGACAATAATATGTGGATAAGATAGTATAAAAATAGATAAAAAAGGAGGAAAATGACCGAAAATGTTAAATATAATAAATGCGGATGCCAAAAGGTGGATTTGTAGCAGACGTTTTTTTATCAATATAGTAGCAATATTTTTTGTCAACTGTTTAGTACTCTCACAAAATGTTATGAAGGAATTGCTGGCTACAAACATTGTTTATGACGTTGATATATGTATGGAAGACCCGTTTTTTACAATGAATTTTATATTATCATCTATGGTATTTGGTACAGCATATTATGAAGAGAAGAAAAATGGTTTTTTAAAATTTTGTAAAATCAGGTGTAGTAATAAGGAATATATAATTTCAAAGATAACGAATTGTTTTATGTCTGCATTTATGGTCTTATTTATAGGGCTTTTCTTATGGATATTAAGTCTGCGTTTGTTTTTGCCGTGGGCTGATTTGGAGGGAAATGTATCAGATTCTTTTCAAGTTGTATCAAATTTAGGGATGGGTCAGATATTAAAGGCACATCATTTTATTTTATATTACATTTTGTATAGTGTGGGAATTGGTATGATAGGCGGGATATTAGCAGTGATTACTTTGTTGTGTTCATTGTTTATAAATAATGCGATGGTGGTGGAAGTGATTCCAGCAATACTTTACTATTTGTCCCATGCATATCTAGATAATATATCAGAAAAAGCATATTTTTGGAGCTTGGAGCAGGTATTATATTTTCCTAATAGTTTGTTGAAGTCTCCTGTGTTGATTTTACTAAAGGGAATGGGATATACAGCGGTTATAGTAGTAATAACAGGATTTGTTTGTTGGAAAGTTTTTGATAATTTATCGGATATATTTTAAGGGGAAAGGAAAAAATAGATGATTAGAAAGTTTTTTTACCTTGTCTGGTATAACATAAGAAGTTGCAAAAATAAATCTCATATCTGGATAGGAATAATATTTATGTTTTTATTTTCTAATATGATGTTAAACAATACTAAAGAAATGATTCAAAAAGTTGGTGAAAGACCAACAGTGAGCTCATTTCCTATATTATGGAGCGATAATCTTTTTCTAATGCTGGTATTTTTTACCGTAATCTGGATGTTCAGCGATGCTCCTTTTTGTGACCGAATGACTACATTTTTACTTGTTCGGAGTGGTAAAATAATATTTGCTATAGCTCATATTGCATACATAGTAATTTTATCGGCAGTGATTCCAATAATAATTTATATAGCAGAGACAGTATTTCTTCCATATGTACAGGGAAACAATTGGGGAAATTTTTGGGGTACACTGGCGCAGACGGATATTATAGCGCAGGTGCAGGGACGTATTACGATAGACTATCGTATTTTGTGGGATTTTCAACCGCAGCAGGCTATGGAAATTTCGGCAAGTGTATGCTTTTTACTTTGCTGTATGACAGGATTATTTTTGTACATGGCAAACCTTTTTAAACGAAAAAAAGAAGCGGTTTGTGTGAGTTGCTTTTTAGTGATTTTGGCTTATGTTGCGAAATGGTCCTCACATCCAGAATTATATAAAATATGTCCATATAGCTGGATGTATCTCGATGCACTTACGCCAGAATATAACGGGGTATTTCTCTCAGTTAAATATGTAATGACCGTATCTATTTTTATCAATATTATTCTCGTAGCATTAATTTTGATAAAAACATATAGATTAAGAGATGTGTTTTGTTAAGTAAAAGGCAGGCATTTATTTGTATTCAAAAATAATTTATGAGGAGAAAATGAAATGAGTGAACAATGTTTTTCAATGGAGAAGGTAATAGAAGTAACAAATATAAGCAAAACTTTTTCTGGCAGAAAAGTGCTGGATAATGTTTCTATATCTGTACAGAGAGGGAGTATTTGCGGTCTGGTTGGAAGAAACGGTTGCGGTAAAACAGTACTTATGAAATGTATTTGTGGTTTTATAGTTCCTGAAATAGGGCAGATAAAGCTTTTTGGAAAGAAAGTTAGCAGAAAGAAAATGCCAACAGATAGTATGGGGATTATTATTGAAAATCCGGGTTTTATGGAAGATGAAACAGCCATGAAAAATTTGCAGTATCTGGCGAAATTAAATAATCACATCGAGAAAAAACAGGTGGAGAAAACGATAATACGAGTGGGACTTGACCCTAAAGAAAAGAAAAAGGTAAAAAATTATTCATTAGGAATGAGACAACGTTTAGCAATTGCACAGGCAATTATGGAAGAACAAGATGTTATTATATTAGATGAACCGATGAACGGGCTGGATATAGAGGGAGTAAAACAGGTTCGACAATTACTTTTAGAATTAAAAAATGAGGGAAAGACAATTCTTTTGGCAAGCCATAATTCTGAAGATATCCGGCATCTTTGTGATAAGGTGTATCGTATGGATGCCGGAAAAATTATAGATAAATATTCTTCAGATGGTTTTGACATATAGAAATTATTGAATAAGTTCTTTTCCTGTAATTCCGTCAAAAATCACTTCTGTATCAGAAGAAGATGAGGAATCTTGACTTTTTTTAAATGACCATATAGGGCGGATTTCATAATTATTATCCTTAATGAAAACGGGAGCTAATTCAAGATTCATTTCTGTGAATGTACAGCTTTCAAGAGAAGCTATCAGTTCGTATTTACGTTTTAAACAATTCAAAGCTTCATTTATGTTAAGGATAGTTTGTTCTTCTGTTGTCTCTTCAAAAATATAAGCCCACCGTTCGTCAAAACTTATCCAGCCATTTTTACTGTAGTATACCTCCAGAGAAGTATCATCTACACCCGTTCCATCATAGCCATCACCATATCCTTGTTGACGGATAGGAACATTATTTATAGATTGATGAAGAATAAAATAATAAGTATCGTCATCATGTGACCAGTTTTGTTTCCTTTCACTTTCCTGAATATCTCCATATACATCCGTAGGGACTTCTTCTTTTTTTAAAGTTTTATAATCAAGGGCATAAGCCTGATAATCATCACTGATTTGTACATTGCTTAAAGTTTTATAAGCATTTTTTATTTTCTGAAAAACTTCTTCACGGGATGCAAAAGGCAGATTATCCGTAAGAGAATATTTATCTAGGTTATAAGAATCAATTTCGGGATTAGTGTATACGCATTTTAAGATAGAATCGATATTAAAGTCAGTATATATAATATCCATTTTCTCACAGGAAAGAACAGAATCATCTGCATTATAGTATAAATCAATGTCATAATCGCCTATTTCACGACTTGAATACCCTTTGTCCAATTGTTTTGTTAAATGTGTTCCCTTCTTAAAGAAAAAATCTTTTGCTTTTTCAGAATCAATTAGAGGTCGGTGTGCCTTTACTTTATTCATTTTAAAAGAAGAAAGTTGTTTTGGAATATTCAGTTTAGCATCTACAGTAACAGACTTATTTAAATTTAATTTGACAGAGTTGTTTTTCGTATCAATATTTTTATTAAAATCTATTTGAGTGGAAGAACTGCTCTTATTATTAGATGACGAAAACAGAGAGCAGGAACATAGAAAGGTTAAGGGGATACAAAGACTTAGAGTAAGTAAAAATTTTTTCATAAGTAAAACTCCTGTGATTATTGATAGAATAAAAAAGCCCAAGTAATAAAGGTTACTTAGGCTTATAAAAATAAATTAAAATTAAGGTGTCCAATAGCCGGAAACATGTGCCATTACATTTTTATGACCGCTTCCAGTGCATTTACAGTATAATTTGTACTTTCTTCCAGCAACAGCCTTTCCAGAAAAATAAGTATTATTATGTTTGGAACGGTCATTTACAGATAAACTAAGTGCAGTTGCAACTTGGTTTTTATTATATACAGGATAGTATCTAAAACGCCTTGTAATATTACCTCCATCTAACTCAGAATCAATTTGGGTTACATAATATTTTTTTTCAAAATTACCTTTTCCAGCTTTTGTTTTTTCAAATTGTTGCTTAGATTCATTTAAGGTCAAATTAAAAAAGTATTCAGATTTGGTTTTTGTAGCTGCATTAGCTAGAGTAGCACACATAAATATTGAGCATATTATAAGGCTCATTAGTATGGTTAAATTTAAACTTCTTTTTTTCATTAGTTCCTCCTTTTTAATTAATTTCAGCTGAATGTGTTTGTAGTATTAGATTAGCTAAATCTATTATTATAATAACCTGAGTAAATACAAATGTCAACAAATACTTTTTTCAAAAAGGTATTGTGTGGAAAAATAGATAGTGTTAATATAAAATAAATAGAAAAATTATAGTAAAAGGAAAAGAAAGATGGTTAAGAAATATATTCGCAGATGCAAAAATTGTTTTCCTGTTTATGGGAAGGAAGAACAGCAATTTTTAAAAAGATTAAGACATCAGATGGAAGAATATGCACAGGAGAATCCAGATGTAACTTATCAGCAGTTAGAGGAATGGTTTGGGACACCGATTGACATAGTTAAATCATATTATGATAGTTTGGAGGACGAAGATAGGCTTATTGATAGAGCGTGTTTTTCAAGAACATTAAAGAAAGTTATGATAATAATATTAATGGTAATATCAATAATTGGCGTATATGATTCGGAAATAATGTATTTTTCTTATTTAGATGGGAAAGATAGTAAAGTTATCTATGAAGGAAGTACAATTTATTATGATAATACAGATGTAGATAAGTAGGAGGAAATAGAGGTATGTTAAAAAGAGTATTAGTATTTTTGGTGATTGTAGGATGTGTTAGTCAATTTTGTGCAGGGATTAATAGTTATGCCAGAGAAGTAAATGATTCAAATGCTGTAGTTGAGCAAGTATATGAAGATGGAAGTTACATAGAGTCAACTGTTGTATTAGATAGTCAGGTTGGATATGCTAGAAGTTCAACAGTATCTGGCAAAAAGGAATATTCTTATAAAAGTTCTTCGGGAAAAATTATCTGGACTGCGGTTTTACATGGGAATTTCACTTACAATGGAACATCTGCAAAATGCACAACAACGTCTGTAAGAGTGAATATATCTAATAATAATTGGAAAGTGACAGATAAAACTAGTCATGCTTCGGGAAATTCGGCTGTAGGAGAGGTGACGACAAAAAGGTATATGAAAGGGGTTGTTATGCAAACTGTGAATAGAACATTAAAATTAACTTGCACCGCTGCAGGAAAGTTGAAATAAATATAGATTTAAAGTATTTTCAAGGAGTTCTATAGTACATTCTATCATATTTTAAATCCTGTCTTGATTTCAACGAAGACTAAAGTGTATACTAATAACATTATGTAACATTACGAACAGAAAGCGATTATTATATGGCAAATAGAAATCTTTACAGAATAGAAATGTTAATACTGAAAGTGCTGGAAGAAGAGGATTGTTATGGCTATCAGCTTACCCAGACGATAAAGGAAAAGACTGGAGGACAGATTGTTCTAAAAGAAGGAACATTGTATCCGGTATTGTATCGTTTGCTTGACCAGGGTTTTATTACAGACCGCAAGGAGTTAGTAGGTCGCAGGCAGACCAGAGTATATTATCATTTTGAACCGGCAGGGAAGGAACATTTGGATAAACTCATCGAGGATTACTATGGGTTAGTAGATGCTATCCAGTGTATACTGGGACCTCGTTAGAATTTTACTATTGCATCCATTCCTTCTGGAGCCAAAACACAGAAAAAAGAAATACTACCATATCCCAGATGCGGCTTCGGAGCGTGTTTAAGATGCGGACAAGCATCTTAAATACAGCGACTACAGAGCAGATGGGATATGGTAGTATTTCTTTTTTCGTCTGTTTCCCCTAATGAATCAAATAGTTATTTCCCGCATATATTGTACAATGAAGAAATTAGCGTTATACCTCCTTTTCATCTTCGGGGTTCTCTTCATTCCAACAATCGGAACAATACTTATCTCCGGTAATATGGGCGTTGCGGACAGGAAGATGGGAATTACTGTTGAGATGAAAAATGGAGAAAAGATGGACGGAGAACAATTTGTCATCGGTATGGCTGCTTCCGAGTTATCCTACATAAAAGAGGAGGAAGCATTGAAAGCGTGGATGATTGTTTGCAGAACAAATTTTGTGAAGGCAGCTTCCGGTGAAAATAGCAGCAAAAAGCAAAAAAATCTGAATCTTGATTATGTTTCCATGAAAGAATTAGAGGAAAATAATGGGCGGAAAGCATATTTAGAAATAAAGAAAAAGCTCGAAGATGCTTCTGATGCAACTTTTGGACAGGTGCTTACTTACGAGAATAAATATGCGGATGCACTTTATCATGAAGTCAGTATTGGGAAAACGGTTTCCTCGGAAGAAATCTATTCCGTAGCTGTACCGTATTTAATTAGCGTGGATAGCAGTCAGGATGTGGAATCGTCTGATTACATGGATGTGAAGATTCTTCCTTATGATGAAGTGCTACAGAAGCTTACCAAAGCGGATAAGAATGGCAGGCTGGAAAAAATCGATAAAAAACAGAATATAAAAATATTAAAAAGCAGCTTGAAAATCACAAAACATACGGACAATGGATTTGTGCAGGAAATTATGGCACAAGACAATAAATGGACAGGAGAAGAATGGAAGAAAATCTTTGGTCTAAACTCCACCAATTTTTACTTAGAAAACTATAATGGAAAACTCCGCATGGTCACTGTCGGAAAAGGACACGATATGGGAATGAGCCTTTACGGGGCAAATGCATTGGCAAAGAAGCAGCTTTCTGCGGCAACGATATTATCCTATTATTATCCCGGAACGAAAATTTTAGATTAATTTTTGGTGTATAAATTTCATTTTTCTGGTAAAGACTATAGCCAGAGGTGATGATATGAAAAGACCAAATAACTTATTCCAAAAAAAATATATTTCAAGTTTGGTGATTGCAGCTTTTTTAATTTTATCAGTGCTTACTGCTTACAATATTAAGATTGGGAATGCCGATGGGAGAAAGTCTGATAACAAAACAAAAACAGAGAATACGGAAAAAAGTAATGATGTGATAGGTCCGGTGTCTGGAAGTGATACGGATTCCGCAGCAGGTTCCGCACCAGATTCTACAGAGAATAATGATATGGATGCAGAATGGGGCGAAGAAACGAATGATAAGACGGAGACAAATGACAGAGCAGTTACAGAGAAAGAAGATTCTGATGAACAAAAAGGTGAACAAACGACAGATCGTGGACGAAGTGGAAGTGGAAGTGGAACGGAAAGCAGTGATGCTGTGTACAACTATAATGGAAGAAAGAAGTTGACATGGCCGGTGATGGGAAATATTATCCTTCCTTATAGTATGGATGCGACGGTGTATTACACAACACTTGACCAGTATGCCTGCAATGACGGAATTATTGTCGGGGCGAAAGTTGGAGAGGAAGTTGTTTCTCCGGGAAATGGACGGATTGTTAATATAGAAGATACAGATTGTTATGGGAAAATGGTGACGATCTTACTTGGGAATTACTATAAGGCATATTGTGGACAACTTGAGAATGTTGACTATGAGATTGGGGATGACATTCAGGAAGGCGATGTGATCGGAACAGTGGCAGAGCCTACCAGATCATTTGTTTTAGAGGGACCAAATGTATTTTTTAAGATGACATATAAAGGAAAAGCGGTGAATCCGGTGAAGTATTTGCGTTCCTAGAGGAACGTCCGAATTTATTTTGCATATAGTAGTTGCATACAGGAATAAAAATACAGCCGGAATCTGCCAACATGTGTATCCTTCTTATTTATTTTCTATATTTTACAGGTGACAGCCAGTCATTTGCCATATCGTCTGATTTACCGATCGTTCCGGCTGATGAAAATAGGGGAGTCCATTAATGTGGGCTTCCCAAAAAGAAAATACAGATAAGAGAAAATATGTTATACTAAAGTATAAGTATGTTGGAAAGAAACCATTGGAAGATAGCAATGAAAAGATAACAATTAGAGGATAGTATTTAGAAGATAACAATTAGAAGATAGCAATTAGAAGGTAATAATTTAGAAGGTGACAGATGGAAGAGAGCAGAATAGAAGGAGCAGATGATAGAATACACAATACATCTCAGGTGAATTATACATACATTGTAAAATGTAGCGATGAGACTCTTTATACAGGCTGGACGAATGATCTTGAGAAGAGGTTGAGGGCACATAACAGTGGAAAAGGTGCTAAGTATACGAAGAACCGCCGCCCGGTGGAGTTGGTATATTTTGAGGAGTATGATACGAAACAGGAAGCGATGAAAAGGGAGTATGCGATTAAGCAGCTTTCCAGAGAAAAAAAGCTCGCTCTTATTCGACGTTGTCAGAGTATTTTTTAAATATACTCTGATAATAAAGGATAAGGGAGGGCTTTTTTTAATCTTTGTTGATTTAAGGATATAAAGTGTGTTATAAGTTATCTATAGAATATTAAGGAAGGCGGATACAGAATTGTTCGTTATGCCGGATAATTCAAGAATGTCCAGGCAGTATAAGCCTTACATTAGATAGGCATACATAAAGATGAAATGGCAGATACTTCCGCCCATAACAAAGAGGTGGAAGATTTCGTGGCTGCCGAAGTCTTTTGGAAGCTTATCAAAAATCGGAAGTTTTAATCCGTAGATAATACCGCCGACAGTGTAGATGATGCCTCCGGCAAGGAGCCATGCAAATGCACTGGCTGGCAGGCTGGCAAGGAGTGGCTTGAAGACAAGTACACATGTCCAGCCCATTCCGATATAGATGATGGAACTCACCCAGTGTGGGCAGTTAATAAAGAAGATCTTTATAATAATGCCGATGATTGCAGTAGACCATACGAGAATGAGCAGTGGAATTCCCTGCTTTTTATCAAGTGCCAGTAAGCAGACAGGTGTGTAGGAACCGGCGATCAGTACGAAGATCATAGAATGATCGATTCTTCTAAAGAAGAGATTTACCTTCTTGGAAATATCGAAAGAATGATAAAGGGTGCTTGCTCCATAGAGAAGAATCATGCTGCTGATAAATACGCTCATGGCAAAAACGACAATAGAATTATTCGTGTGCACCGCTTTGCCGATCAGTGGGAAGGCACAGATAACTGCACCGATCATAGCGATTAAATGAGTAATGGCACTGCCGGGATCTTTAAACTTTTTGCTTGTTTTGTTCATAATGATAACCTCCTGTCGTAAAATGAATATAAGATTCATATAAATATTATATGATGTAGTTTTAAAAACTATGTACTGTTATTATGGATATTAGCACAGAAGGTTTGAGAATTCAAGAGCGGTTTTTCGGAAAAAAATATAAATAAGAGAAATAAAGAGAATAACTTAGTTTTTAACAGAAAAAAGGAGAAAAAGACGTATATGCGAATTGGAATGGCCCAGATGGATATAAGCTGGGAGAATATTGAAGATAATAAAAAGAAAGTAGAAGAGTTTTTTCAGAAGGCAGTGGAGAATCAGGTGGATTGTATCGTATTTCCGGAAATGACACTGACCGGTTTTTCGATGAATGTGGAAGAAACGGGAGAAAAAGCAGAGAAACAGGTCCATTTTTTTGAGGAGATGAGCAGAAAGTACAAGATGCTGACTGTTTTTGGATATACAGAACCAGTACCGGAGGAGCGCTTGAAAGAACATCCGGACTGGAATCATTATTATAATCGTCTTGGGATTGCAGAGAATGGAGAGTTAAAGTTAAATTATGCGAAGATTCACCCTTTTTCTTACGGATTTGAAGGGGATTATTATCAGGGAGGCAGAAAGTTAAAGTCAGTAGAATGGAAAGATACAACGCTGGGGGCATTTATATGCTACGATTTACGTTTTCCGGAGATTTTTCAGATCAGTTCAGAAAAAAGTGAGATTATATTTGTGATAGCGAACTGGCCAAGGTCAAGGATTGATCAGTGGGATACACTTCTTAAAGCAAGAGCGATTGAAAACCAGGTATATATGGTTGGCGTGAACCGGACAGGAGATGGGGATGGACTGCATTATAACGGACATTCTGCGATTTATTCACCGGATGGAGAGGTGATAACAACCATTCGAGAAGAGGAATGTCTTCTTATTGGAGATATCGATCCGGGAGTCATCAAAGAAATGCGTAAAACATTTCCTATGAAGAATGACAGAAGAGAAGAACTTTACATTAAAATGTGGAAAAACTCAATGCTTTAGAAAAAAATGTGGAAAAGTGCTGTATTTTAGCGGGAAAAAGGAAGGAATTTTCTATTTGACGGCTATTTTTACCTGTGCTATGATATTTAAGAAGAAAATGTAGATAACAGTTAAAGACAAGAGTGCCGTTAACTTAGCTCTATTTCCTGTTGGATGATAGAGCTTTTTTTTTGCGATAGAGAATAGCTATTGCATCCTTAATATAGAAAGAGAGACATTACATGGAGACAGTAAAATTTACAGAACTTGATATAAGACCGGAGATTTTAAAAGCGGTTGCCAATATGGGATTTGAGGCGATGTCCCCGATTCAGGCAAAGGCGATTCCGGTAGAGCTTTCCGGAAGAGACGTGATCGGACAGGCGCAGACAGGAACAGGTAAGACGGCAGCGTTTGGTATTCCTATTTTACAAAAGGTCGATCCGAAGCTTAAAAAACCACAGGCAATCGTTATTTGTCCGACAAGAGAGCTTGCGATTCAGGTTGCGGATGAGATTCGTAAGCTTGCAAAATATATGGCATCTGTAAAGATTCTTCCAATTTACGGAGGGCAGGAGATTTCCAAACAGATTCGTTCCTTAAAGTCGGGTGTACAGATTATCATCGGAACACCGGGACGTATGATGGATCACATGAGAAGAAAAACAGTGAAGTTTGACAATATCCATACGGTTGTTTTAGATGAGGCAGATGAGATGCTTGATATGGGATTTCGTGAAGATATCGAGACAATCTTAAACGGAGTGCCTGAGGAAAGACAGACGATGCTTTTCTCTGCGACAATGCCAAAGCCGATCATGGAGCTTGCCAAAGCTTACCAGACAGAGCCAGAGACAATTAAAGTAATCAGAAAGGAACTGACAGTTCCGAATATCACACAGTATTATTATGAAGTGCGTCCTAAGAATAAGAGCGAGGTATTATCAAGACTTCTTGATATTTATGATCCAAAGCTGTCTGTTGTATTCTGTAATACAAAGAAGGGTGTAGATGAATTAGTAGCTGATCTTAAGGGAAGAGGTTACTTTGCAGAAGGACTTCATGGAGATATGAAGCAGACGATGCGTGATCGTGTTATGCACCGTTTCAGAAGTGGTAAGACCGATATTCTTGTAGCGACAGATGTTGCTGCCAGAGGTATTGATGTAGATGATGTTGATGCAGTATTTAATTACGACCTTCCACAGGATGAGGAATATTATGTACATCGTATCGGAAGAACCGGTCGTGCGGGAAGAACTGGTATGGCATTCAGCTTCGTTGTAGGAAGAGAAGTTTATAAGTTAAAAGATATCCGCCGTTACTGCAAGGCAAAGATCAAGGCACAGCCAATTCCATCAATCAATGATGTAACAGAAACAAGAGTAGAGAAGATTTTTGACCGTATCGACAACTATATCGAAGATCAGAACTTAAATAAATACATTTCCATGGTAGAAGATTTCGTAAATGAAAAAGACTATACAGCAATGGATGTAGCAGCAGCTTTCCTTGCAGAAATTCTTGGAACTGCAGATGGCAGGGATGCTGGCAATAAAGAAGACTTCGGTGATACTGGTGCAGAAGAAGGAATGGTTCGTCTCTTTATCAATATCGGAAAGAAACAGGGAATCCGTCCGGGAAATATTTTAGGTGCGATTGCAGGAGAATCCGGAATTTCAGGTAATCTTGTAGGAACGATTGATATGTACGACAAGTATACTTTTGTAGAAGTACCAAGAGAAGTTGCTTCTGATGTATTAGAAGCAATGAAAAATGTAAAGATTAAAGGTAAATCCGTTAACGTAGAACCTGCAAATAGAAAGTAAGAAAGTAAGTAAGAAAGAAAAGCTTTATTTGCAAGGTGTAAAGTAATTACGAATAGATTATAAGTAGACAGAAAAGAAACAGCAGAGGGGTAGTTTATTATGGAGATGGTTCAAAATCTAATACGGAATCTTTCTGTAGCAGAAAAACTGCAATTTCACAGCTATCATACAAAACCGGTATTGAATTTTCAAGCGTTATTTACAGATGGAAGCAGCAACTATATGAATCCACTCGAACCAAAGACAGGGGATGAAGTAACGGTTCGCTTCCGGACTGCAAGAGAGAATGCAGAACATGTATATTTATGGGTCAACGGTGAGAAGAAGGAAATGCGCATCGCATCCAAAACAGAGAGGTTTGACTTTTACGAGAGCAGCTTCCTTATGGGAACAGAAATAGCGGATTACTATTTTGAGATTCATTCCGGAGGTATCTGCTGCTATTTCAATAAGAAGGGTCCGGCAAGAGACTTAGAGCCGTTCTTTAATTATAAAGTAACACCAGGCTTTTCGACACCGGACTGGGCAAAAGGAGCAGTTTTCTATCAGATCTATGTAGATCGATTTGCAAATGGTGACCCGTCAAATGATGTCTTAAACAGAGAATATATTTATATAAAGGAGCCATCGAAGAAAATCGATGACTGGTATTGTTATCCGGAACAGATGGATGTGCGGAACTTCTATGGCGGAGATCTGCAGGGCGTGCTTGATCATCTTGACTATTTAAAAGAACTGGGCGTGGATGTCATTTATCTCAACCCGATTTTCGTCTCTCCTTCTAATCATAAATATGATATTCAAGATTATGATTACATTGATCCACACTATGGAAAGATTGTCGTAGATGAGGGAAATACATTACCTGACTGGGAAAATAATAACATGAATGCGAGCAAATATATTTCTCGTGTTACAGATAAGCGTAATCTTGAGGCAAGCAACGAATTCTTTGTACATTTTGTAGAAGAAGTGCATAAAAAAGGAATGCGCGTTATCCTCGATGGTGTATTTAATCATTGCGGCTCTTTCAATAAATGGATGGATGCAGAGCGGATTTACGAGAATCAATATGGTTATGAAAAAGGTGCATTTGTTGATGCAAACAGTCCATATCGTCATTTCTTTAAATTTTATAACCAGAATGCATGGCCGTATAACGATGATTATGACGGCTGGTGGGGGCATAAAACTTTGCCAAAATTAAATTATGAAGAATCAAGACAGCTTTATGATTACATTTTGCATATCGGAAGAAAATGGGTTTCCCCTCCGTATAATGCAGACGGATGGCGCCTTGATGTGGCAGCCGATTTAGGACAGAGTGGAGAATTCAATCATCAGTTCTGGAGAGACTTCCGAACAGCAGTAAAAGAAGCCAATCCGGAAGCTATCATTCTGGCAGAACATTATGATGATGCAGGCTCTTGGCTGATGGGAGATCAGTGGGACACTATCATGAACTACAGTGCATTCATGGAGCCGGTTACCTGGTTCTTAACCGGAATGGAAAAGCACAGCGATGAGAGAAGAGGCGATCTTCTTGGCAACACACAGGCATTTGTCGATGCAATGGTATATCATATGTCAAGATTTCAGTATCCGTCACTTATGGTATCCATGAATGAGCTGTCCAATCATGACCATTCCCGTTTCCTGACCAGAACAAATCAAACAGTAGGACGTACAGCAAGCCTTGGACCAGAAGCTGCCAATCAAAACGTTAATAAAGGAATCATGCGGGCAGCAGTAATGATACAGATGACCTGGCCAGGCGCACCAACCCTCTATTATGGCGATGAAGCCGGACTATGCGGCTGGACTGATCCGGATAACAGGAGAACCTATCCATGGGGCAGAGAAGATCAGGAACTCATCCAGTATCACAGAGATATCATTGCAATTCATAAAGCAGAAACTGCACTGATGCGAGGTTCACTCAAATACCTCCATGGCGGCTTCAAAGTAATCTGCTATGGACGTTTTACCGATACCGAAAAAATGATCGTCTTGATCAATGCCGGTTTTGATGAAGCAAGAGTCAAAATTTCCGTATGGGAAGTCGGCGTGACAGATAACGAGGATATGGTGGAAGTTATCATGAGTAATGAGGAAGGCTATACGATGGAGAAAAAGGTGCATCCGGTAACGTCAGGAGTGCTGGATATCACCCTTCCAAGAGTATCCTCCATCCTATTAAAAACCATAAAAAAATCCTAATTTGCCGGGGACACAGACGCCGCTTTAATAGAAGATATTGAGCTAAATTGTAGTTAGCCTTCTAAAGAAAAAAGAATGGTTATAAGTTTGATTTTGTTCCGTTGCGCTAAGCATTCCATTCTGCCCAGAAAAACAGGAACTTGGGAAAAACGAGTCCCAAGTTCCTATGGTCAGAATTCCATAGCGCAAAGTCACAAAATGCAATACTTATAACCATTCTTTTTTCTTTACCATAGTTTTCTTACAATTCAGCAGGAAATTTTGTTTCAGCGGCTGTCTGTTCTTAATAAGGAATTAGTATTTTAGTCTGAGGGAAAAAGAGGGGATTGTCCAGAAGTCTATGGTTTCACTAGAATAAAAATCTCCAGAGGAGAATATTTTTCCACTGGATTTGTAGTCGATCTTCTAAATCAAAAGGAATTGTAAGGATATTATTATAGGGAAAGAAATTGGATTAATTGGAAGGCTTTGACCTCCACTGCTATTTTCTTATGCGGAATAGTTCTTTAATCCCCCATTCTCATCAACTGTAGATTTGGATAGTCAGAAAAAAGAAATAATACCCTATCCCAGATGCGGCTTCGGAGCGTGTTTAAGATGCGAATGAGCATTTTAAACACAGCGACTACAGAGCAGATGGGATAGGGTATTATTTCTTTTTTCGTCTACACGAAATCTACAAATTACTATTTCCATGTCATTTGTAATTGCTTTTTTTGTGCTACGCAATCAGCAAGATATAAATTAATTAGAGTCTGATAGGGAATCCCTGATTGCTTCGATTGTTCCTTAAAATAATCTATGGTATCTACATCAATGTTAATAGTAATCTGTTGTTTTAACTGCTTAGCATATGGATTCTTTCTGGCTTTTGTAAAATCATATTCATCTTTCATAATACATTCCTCCATTAAAATAGATTCTTATTATAAGATATAGTTTCTCTTACAGTAGCTTTTCTTGCAGATATAATGCATATAATTGTATCGGATTTTCTATAGCAATGACAGACAACCAGAAGATTAGCCTTTTTACTAAGACCTAAAATTATGAAACGCTCCTCCTCTAATGAATGTTCTGGGTCGTCAATGATTAAAGCCTTCTCATCAAAAAATACGCTTTGTGCTTCTTCGAATGATATCTTATGTTTTTTCTGATTAATTTTATTCTTATTGTCGTCCCATTGAAATTTGATATCATTCATAATTATATTATAATTATAAAGTAAGAAAATGTCAATACTATTAAATCTTTGCTTTGTCACTCGTTGATTATCTAGTTCCTTAAGCAGCCATAACCTTCCGGTAATTTCTTAAGTTACTTCAATATTAAATTTTAATTTCGTTTCTGTAGCCATAGACAGCTGCTAAAGAAAGACAATATCCTATATCTGTGACCTTAGAACGAGGATTGAATGTGAGCCATTAAGCGAACACTCAACCCACAAGTGATAGAGTCACAGATATAGGATATTGTCTTTCTTTGGGCGCGTCTGTTTTGGTAGGTGAAATTTAATAAAAAACCTCTTGATTTTTGAAACAAGATAGTATATAATACGATATTATCAGGCGCAGTAATGCGACTTGAATGGGTGGATTCCCGAGTGGCCAAAGGGGACAGACTGTAAATCTGCTGCAAATTGCTTCGGTGGTTCGAATCCACCTCCGCCCATTCACTTGAGTAACATCAGGTGTAAGAAGTTACCGGAACGACCGGTTTTTTTCTTTGCCGGCGTGGCGGAACTGGCAGACGCACAGGACTTAAAATCCTGCGGGACTTATACTCCCGTATCGGTTCGATTCCGATCGCCGGCATTATAAGAAAGCAGATAAGGCATAAACTTTTTTGAAGTTTATGCCTTTTTTACTTTATGGGAATTCTTGAATAGGAGGAAATGGTTTTATGGAGATTGAATTACAATTTTTGAATTTGATACAGGAAATACGAACTACATTTCTGGATGTTTTCATGAGTAATGTTACAAAGCTTGGGAATGTAGGTTTTATATGGATTCTTTTGACAATAATCTTGTTAGTGATTCCAAAAACGAGAAAAAGCGGAGTGATTCTGGCGGCAGCATTAATTGTAGATCTGATATTATGTAATGTGATCTTGAAGCCACTTGTCGCAAGAATACGACCATTTGATGTGAATACAGCGATTCAGTTGATTATTGCAAAGCCACAGGATTATTCTTTTCCATCAGGGCATACTGCCGCATCTGTTACATCGGTAGTGGCGCTTTATTTAGCGGGGGAGAAAAGACTGTGGAAGATTGCGCTTATTTTAACCTGTTTTATTGCATTTTCCAGAATGTATTTATATGTTCATTATCCAACAGATGTTTTAGGTGGAGCTGTTGTGGGAGTAATTTCAGGTTATATAGGGTATAAGGTTACATTAAGAATGTCGAGACATTCGGGGATGAATTGATGTAGTCTTAATGTTTTTTCAGTTGCTTTTTTTTGAGATGATTTTTCATGACAGTATTTGAAGTTTATCTCAGTCGAGAAGATACCCACCTCTTTCAGGTGGTGAGTGATAGCAAATTTGTCTCAGTGAGAGTCTTCTCGACTTGAATAATGTATTTTTTTTAGAGACTTAAAAGTTTGTGCAAAATTGACAAAAAAGTTTCATATATTTTTTCTGGAGGTAAGGATGGCACATTTTTTACAATATCGGCTGGGTCCTGCTGACGATGGGAAAGAGGTTCTTTTTCTGATGCAAAAAGTGCTGGGGCTTACAACAAAAAAGGTCCGCTCTGTAAAGCATGAAGAGCGGGGAATTTTGCTGGATGAGGAAAGAGTGACAGTAAGAACGAGGGGAAAAGAAGGACAGCTCTTAAAAGTGATGTTGGAAGATTCGCAGGAAAAGCAGAGTAAAATTGCACCGGTAAAGATGAATCTCCATATTTTGTATGAAGATGAAGATTTACTTTTTGTGGATAAGCCGGCTGGAATTGTGTCACATCCATCGAAGGGGCATATATGTGATAGCCTGATTAATGGGGTGCAGGCATATTTTGAGGAGAAGGGAAGCTTCAATAATAAGAGAAGTAATATACATTTAATTGGGCGTTTGGATAAAGAAACTTCGGGTATTTTAGGAATTGCAAAGAACAGCGTGACAGCAGAAAGACTGATTAGACAAAGGAAGACGGGCGTTTTAGTAAAAGAGTATCTTGCGCTTGTAAAAGGGAATCTTCCGGAGAACGGTGTTCTTGAAATCCCAATGGAAGAGATGAGGGATACTAAGGATGGAGATAAGTTGAAAATGAAAGCAGGACTGGGTGAAAATGCAAAAACAGCAAAGACATTTTTTCGGGTTGTGAAGCGTTTTGAAAAGTTTAGTCTTGTATCTCTTGTAATTGAAACTGGAAGAACACATCAGATTCGTTTTCATATGTCTTCGATTGGCTGTCCGCTTTTAGGGGATTCTTTTTACGGGGGTGGTCCGGAAATGGGGATTTTCCGAACAGCATTGCATGCGTATAGACTGACATACATACATCCGTTTTGTCAAAAAGTAATGAGAATCGAGTCGGAAATGCCAAAAGATTTGACTTTTCTTTTAGGATAAAATATATTAGAATACATAATGGCATGTAAAGAAAATGTAATGGTTAAGTAAAAATTTGGGTAAGATTTAAGTAGAAACCTGAAGAAATCATTACAAAATTATGTAGAAAACAAAAGAGAGGATAATATCATGTTAGTTATGCTTACAGAACTGCTGAGTGGACTTGCCTTGTTTTTATTTGGTATGAAGTTCATGAGCGAGGGGCTGCAGAAGGCTGCGGGTGACAAGATGCGTGTCATTTTGGATCGTGTGACCAAGAATCGATTCGTTGCAGTTTTCTTTGGTGCGATATTTACTGCGATTATTCAGTCGTCCGGGGCAACTACGGTTATGGAGGTCAGCTTTGTTAATGCAGGACTTCTTACATTGGAACAGTCCGTTGGTATTACATTTGGTGCCAATATTGGTACGACAATTACTGCACAGCTTGTTTCTTTGAAACTGACTGCCATTGCACCGTATATCATCTTTGCAGGTGCATGCCTGATGATGTTTGGCAATAAGCCGATAACAAGAAAGATTTCAGAGGTAATCTTTGGATTTGGTGCATTATTCTTAGGAATTAACAGTATGACAGGTGCGTTGAGCAGAATTCCGGAATATCCGGTGATCATGCATTGGTTCTCTTATCTGAAGAATCCATTTATCGCATTACTTGTCGGATTGATTTTTACAGTAGCAGTACAGAGTTCCTCTGTAACGGTCAGTGTATTAGTTTTATTAGCAGATTCCCATCTTGTAGGACTTGGAAGTTGTCTGTATTTTATTCTTGGTGCAAATATCGGTTCCTGTACACCAGCAGTTATGGCAGCAATGAATGCCAATAAGAATGCAAAGCGTACAGCGTTGGTACATTTCTTATTTAACGCATTAGGTATGATTATTATCGGAACAATTCTGTTCTTTGCAAGAAACCAGATCGTGGATGCGATTTCTGTTCTCGGTGGAGCAGATAATGCGAAACGTTTCGTTGCGAATG
>OLNT01000662.1_pt1 | contig 21406 bp, 23 predicted proteins | sample 1672641 | NCBI WGS metagenome assembly OLNT01 (sample SAMEA3136708, study PRJEB25190) | human gut metagenome
ACTGCTTATTGCTTTGCGCAATTGAAGCAGGGGACTTGCTTGATTCGGTTAAAAAGTTCCGCTCGTACCGCCATGCGTCCGACCGGAGGAACTGGTATGCGTTGTGCTTCCGCCGCTGCTTCCACCACTTCCGCTGCTTCCGCCGCGGTCACGGCTCTCCTCATTGCGTTTTCTTTTTGTCACATGACTGCCTGTAATACGGTCCTCATCCACCCACAGATGCAGGCTGTTCGGTACCTTATAGGATATCGCGCCCGTCTTTTTCACAACGGATTTCAGACTCCTCTTTTTAGAACGGCTTTTCCAGGCCATGATCAGAATCCCGATCGGAAATAAAAAAATCAGGATTGACGGTGATGCATGCTTGATCGGCAGATTTCCCACATCATAGGGCTTTCCCTTATGTGCTGCGGTCAGAAACTGATCACAAAGACTCGCAAAGGTTCGAAATGCCTTTGCATAATTGTCCAGCTTCAACTGAAACTGGACATCCTCCTTTATGTAGTCCAGTCCTGCATCGGTAAAAGCCGAGATTCCAAGACTTCCGTGCGTACTGATTGCCCATACGCGTTCCTTCATTCCGACCAGGAGCAGAATTCCATCTGATTTTTCACCATAGCCATAGCCCTGATAATCAAAATAATCATCCGCATATTCCGTTGCCGTCTTTCCTTCTATACTCGCTACGGTAACAATCACCACATCACATTGCTGACGCTCGCTGATCTCATCCAGCCGAGCCAGCAATTCCTCCTGCTCCTCCGTCGTCAGCAGCTCTTCCCGGTCTGCCAGCCGCGGTCCAAGCCGTTCATCCGGTATCTGCGTAGCTTTGGATGGAAAAGGAATTGCAAGACTGCACAAAACCAACAGCATCAGAAGCCACCCAGCTCCAATGCGATATATTTTTTTTAACACCGTTCTTTTCATGCTCCCTCCCCGCTTCCTTCTTCGCTCGTCCCACTCTCTATTTTGACAGAAGCCGGATCAATCCGACCAGCGCCAGTACCGCAAGAATCATCAGACTCAGATGGAATGCAGTCCATTGATAAACAGACAATACCATAAAGCACTCAAGCACTGCGTAAATCCCGGCTCCTGCTATCATTCCACGGGGAATCACATACTTCCAGAACTCCTTTCTGGAAAACGGAAGATCTCCGACCATCCTTCCCGTCTGACCGTTCATTGCAAACGTATACTGTTTTCCTCTCCAGGTCGTATTTAAAATCCAGACCGGATACAGCGCATAATGATAGGTTGCACTTTTTACCTGAATGCGGTTGGACTTTACCGTAATTGTCCCCTTGCTTTGCAGCCCGTACTTCATTTCCTTCTCGGTGCTTGCCTGCGCACGCTTGGTCGCCCGTGCGATGCAGTCCTGCATATCAACATCATAACGATCCGCTACATACCCGGCCAGGTACGCAGCCCGAAACGGCACTGCATCCCGGAAATGGTAAGGCTCAATCGCCTCCATCAGCGTGTCATCCATTTTCTTTGAACAGTCACATGGAATTCCCGCAAACGCCACCTCGCCTTCCCGATAAATAGCATGCTCTGTGCTCTTTGTGTAAATATAACCGCCTGATTCCCAGCTGTCTGTTTCTGTCATTGCGTACTGCACCGAGGCTTCCACATTTGCATCAAACAGCCAGAACGGAACATAAATTCCACGGATCTCGTCGATATGATTTTCATCCTTAAATACTTTTGGCAAATATTTTTTACCTTTCAGATGCTTATAATAGTTTTCTTTGGCAGCTTTTTTATCCAGTTTAAATGGGATGATATAATCTGGTTTCAGATCACCTGAAAACTGACCTTTCATAGTTATTTTATTATTGCAGAACGGACAGGTCGTTGCTCCTGTTGTTTCCTCAGCTACGATCTCACTTCCACAGGACTGGCAGCTGTAGACGCGCATGCCGTTCAGTTCATCATTCTGCCACTGACCGGTGCTCATTGAGTACCAGTTGTCGTTTGAAATTGATTTTCCGGTCGTCTGTGTATCTTCGGATTTCTGCGTGCGCTGAAACTCTTCGACCGTCATTTCCGTATCGCAGTACGGACATTTCATGTGCTGAGATTTAGAATCAAATACCATCGAGGCATTACAGGATGGACACTTATATTCTATTACATCAGACATATTCCGTATTCCTCCTTTTAATTCGGTAGCATTAATTCCGTATCACGGTTTTGGTGATCCACAGTATTCACAGAAAGCACCTGTGTTTGTAGCACCGCATGCACATACCCATGTATCACCAGAAGTCTGCTGTGGTGCATTCTGATTCATCATAGTACCATGTTGTGGCGCATTTTGATTCATCATATTGCCCTGCTGCGGGTAGCCCTGGTTCATCATATTGCTCTGCTGCGGGTAGCCCTGGTTCATCATGCCGCCCTGCTGTGGGTAGCCCTGGTTCATCATACCGCCCTGCTGTGGGTAGCCCTGGTTCATCATATTGCCCTGTTGCGGGTAGCCCTGATTCATCATGCCGCTCTGCTGCGGGTAGCCCTGATTCATCATGCCGCCCTGCTGTGGGTAGCCCTGATTCATCATGTTGCCCTGCTGCGGGTAACCCTGGTTCATCATGCCATTGCTATAAACCGGTGCGGGTGCCGGTGCGCCGGTAAGTGCAGTTATGATCTGGCTTGCAAGCTGTTCATAATTCATCATCTTAGCGCGTTCATGATCTCTGACTGAGAAAGTATTAAGTTTAAAATCCATATCATCAAACCAAGATGTATTCACGCCAAGCTTTATTTTGTAATCATAAGAATAGTTGTATCTTGGTGGTACATAAGATCTGGATTCGCCATCCTGATCCGTGTATTCCTCTTCTTCTCGCTGCTCATCGATGTCTAAACGACAGGAGGTTATTGCAGACAGAGGTACAATATCCGGATTATCCTGCTCGCTCATATTAAATGCTACGGCGAACAATCCTTTGTTATCGTCGATAAACACATGATATCTGTCTGCAGAAAATTCACGAGTGATACTGAAACTGCGAACAGCATTTTTGTTTTTTTCTCTGTATTCCAGCTGTCTTTTGATATCTTCTACGGTGCTGTGGCGTCTTTCTTCAAACCAAGGAGAAAGCTTGCTGGCACAGTTCTTACACAGATTTCCATCGTCCAGTTTGCGGTTTCCTAAAAGTCCAATTTTTTCACCGCAGATATCACAGTTCTTTTTATCAAATAATCCCATTATTTAAACCTCCTTCAAAGAGTAAGAGAATTTATGTTATTTTTTCTCCAATTTGTCAAAGAATACTTTTACAGTCCAATCCATGGAATCTTCACTGTCTTCTGTGGCAGCTTCTTCTTCTGCTTCTTCTGCATCATCCAGACTGTCAGCAGATGTGAAACATAATTTGCCATCATCAAGAAGATATAATCTCATGGTATCTGTGTCGAATAATGAATAGTCTTCGGCGTCTTCTTCAGTTTTTTCTTCTGTTGATTTTAATACGAGGGCATTTGTGTCCAGATCGCCTTCAAGTTCAGTGGTGGTTTCAGTACCGCTTTCAATTGTTACAAGTGTTGCTTTACCGCCATCGATTGTAAGATTAAACTGCATATCAAAGAGTGTTCCTGTTGGAACCTGCATTCCAAATGCAGACATTATGGAACTGCTCCACTCACCATCGAAGTCTTCAAGTTTGGTGTCTGTGAGTGCCTTTCCAGGTTCATAAGGTTTATATTCTTCTTTTTCCTGTCCAAGAGTTACGGTCATTCCATCCATGCTGATAGCGATTTTTCCATCTTCATAGGTGCCTTCCATAACTTCATCATCTGATGTTATGATAAGGTTATCTCCGTCTATCTTCCATTCAAAATCATCAACGTCTGCTTCTTCTGATTCGGAAGATGTTGTTACTTTACCTTTGCCGTCTTCATTGATTTCCATAGACATTTCCATCATGATTGCATTTGGATGAAATTCATTCATGCCGTCCATGGAAAGACTGTTTGCGTACCATGTACCAACTACATCTTTGTTGTCTAATGCGTAAACATTTGTACAAACAAGACCTGCCATCATAATTCCTAACGCACCCGCTGTAAAGATTTTCATTTTTTTACTCATACCTGATTCTCCTTTCATCTTTGGAATAAAATGTTGTCAGATTTTTCTGCAAATACTATCTGTAATTATTATTATACGGATATATTTCAGATAATCACTAACACTTCTGCTAGTGATTTCAAAAAAAATGAAAATATCAGGAAAATTGATATAAAAATACCCCAGCTAGATTACTCCAGCAAGGGTATATTAGATAATCTCTGATTTATGGTCGAAGTCCTTTTACAAGAGTCTGAAACTCTTGCTCTGTATCCACAAAGTGATACGGTGCGTATTCGCCATACGCTGTTGGTCTACTGATTGTTACAAGTTGTATACCTTTATATCCAACTGCTTTATTCAATTCTCTTTTCAATTCCACCAGATGCTTTCCATGAGTCATTTTTAAAGCAAAACAACCATGTGCATCACGATCTTTCGCTACTAGATAACACATTATTCAGCACCTCCTTAAATTCATGCTCATTCCGAATCAATCCATGTTCATATTTCTTACGCATTATTTTTCCTATATCTATTGGATAGTTTTTTTTATACAAGTAATCGTGAAGCCAGTTATTCAGTTGTCTATCAAACAGTGTATTGAACTGGATTTCTATCGGATAATGTTTTCCGCTCTTTTGATAGTACACATGAACACCCCTATATCCGTCATCCAATGACTTTCCATTTGACATATCAGCAATTCGGAAGCCCGAAGCTTCTTCTTTTAATGCTTGGTCATAGCTATCGCAAAAAGCCCGGAATCCTAAAATATCATTAAACACTTTTCGCGTTTGATGATTGGGATAATAACGATCATACTTCAAAAGTATGGCATCTAAACTCTTGACTCTATAATCTAACGCGATATCTGAAAGAACTTCCTGTTCATCCAACTAATCTGTCATTGTCATCAGTTCGGCAATTAATAAATCCTTATCAAAATAATGCAAATTCTTCTTCAATGAAATTCCCAGGTGTGATTCAAATGACAACGCATTCAGAATTTCCACCGATAAGCCATTCATTTTCAGTAATTGTTCATTCACAAGCCTACCTCCTGCTTATCAGGATATATTACTTATGCTACCACAGGTATTCTATATTATCAATACATTAGATTATCCGTTTATTTATGATCTGCAGCTGTCCGTTGCGGCCATTCTGCTGACTTCCGGATTACCATCCAGATGCTGCATATTTAAGGTCTTTCTTTTTAGTCTTTCCTGTTCGGATTGTTTCAGGATAAAATCTTTAATTTCTTTGGCATTTTTTATGTGCTGTAATTTAAGATCAGGATCCGTTACATCTCCAGTGAAGCAGTGAATGGTACCGATACCAAGGATTCGTTCCATCAGAGTGGTTTCCAGACGGACATCAATTACTTTGTACATGTAACAGTCATTCTCCACTTTGTTGAGCAAACCGGAATCGATTGATATGAACTCATCAGTTACGGTATAAGTAGTAAAGGTCCATGGCAGACCAAGAAACATAGAACGCTTTTTTTCTTTGTAAGTCATAATTCAAATCTCCTTTCAACTTCTTGTCAAATATTTTATAGTGATTTCGCTTTTTATTTTACTGTGACTTTGCACTTAACGCTGATTTTACCAGATTTAATTGTTATTGTTGTAGAACCTTTTTTTCTGGCGGTGATAACGCCTTTGGAACTAACTGTGGCAACTTTTTTATTAGAACTGTTGTAAGATATTTTATAATCGCTGTTTGCTGGTACTTTTTTAGGTTTCAGTTTATAAGTTTTGCCCTTTTTAGTTTAATCGCGGATTTAATACCAGTGATTTTCTTTGTGGTTGTTTTAGGCACAGTTACAGTTACAACAAATTTTTTTGTTCTGGATTTTACTGTGATCTTTGTAGTTCCGGCTTTTATTCCTTTTATTATACCCTTGGAAGACACTGTAGCAACTTTTTTATTAGAAGAACTATAGCTGATCTTTTCCTGTGATGTCTGTGGTGATAACACAGGAGTTAATTTTAAAGTTTTCCCTTTATTTACAGATACTTTCTTTTTAAGACCAGAAATGGATTTTGTTTTTATTTTTCCTTTTTGTACAGTTACTTTTATTTTAGCAGCTTCGCCAGTTGACATTACTATTGTAATATAAGTTTTGCCTGGCTTTTTGCCGGCAGTAATCTTTCCATAAGGGTTAACTTTTGCAATAGAAGTATTATCAGAATACCACGCAACTACACGAAAATAAGGGGTAGCGTTTGTAACCTTGACAGATGAAGTTGACTGTCCTGTGCGTAGTGTGATGGAATGAGTGTTTACCCTCATTTGTAATGTAGGTGGTGTTGGCGTTACTGTAGGTGGTGTTGGCGTTACTGTAGGTGGTGTTGGCGTTACTGTAGGTGGTTCGGTAGGAATAGGATTACCATATTCATCCTTATCAGAATTAATCCAACTGTCTAATTCTGATGTTGTAATAGAATCAGACTCAAAAGTAATCCGTAAAGATTGAATATCCTCTGTGTATTCCCATCCATGTTTACAATCAAAAAACTGTTTTTTAAAGAAAATATACATAGAATATGTATTGGATTCCATAATGCCTTTTGATGAGCCGATTCTCCATCGAGTGTTAACTTGAATAGTTGAAGGATTATTTTTTGTACTCCAATATAATGGTTCCCATCTCTCATCATTTTCTATTGGATCAGTATTATCCATTCCAGCACCTGTTACAGTAAAATCATAAAACTTGCCTGGATAGAATTTTAAAGGTTTTTCAAGACCGGTTACAATACTTTCAGTGACAGCAGGTTTTAATGGCTCTCGCGAAGGAGTTTCCGAAACAGAAGAATTCTCTGGATTTATATCATCATCAATTCCAACATCTTCAGTAAAGACTTCTGTCTCATCAGATATAAATTCTGAGTCTGAAGAATCAATACCTTCATAGGAATAATCTATATTCTCTTCACTGCTAAAATTACTATCAGTATTGTCAAATTCAACTTCTGTATCCTCTCTTGTGTCAAGGGAATCAAAGTCTTCGATAGCATCAGAAGAAACTTCGGTAGCACAAATAGAAGTATCTTCAAACTCTGCAGCAGGTACAGATGTCAATGCTCCAGTAGTGAGCATTGCAACAGATAATGTTAATGCAAGTATTTTCTTTTTCATAGGAGCCTCCTTGTTTTATACAGACGTGCAATAGCTGTAATCTATATAGAAGTATATCACAAAATTCTTCGTTATTAAACAAGGTTTCAGACAATATCTCGAGGCAAAACTAAAAAGGATTGTAAAAGTAACATTACAATCCTTTTTGAAGATTAGTTTAAATTTGCTATTTTCGGTTCAGTACACGATTGATTTGCCGGAAATCTTTCAGTGCCTGGCGACCGATCTTGAAGATCTTTTTCATATTAATCGAGTTGATACCGCCCTGTCTTGGACGGAAAGTGATTGGCAGATATTTGACGCGGCATCCCTTTTTTGCATAGATTACTGACAAGACCACATTGGACAGATTAAAATCATTAGGGATCAGGTCAATATATCTGCGTAGAGTATCTGCCTTCATCAGACGGAATGGCGTGTTGGCATCTTTGACGGAAACACCGAAACAGATACGAATCACAAGGCGTAGAATACGAGTAACAAAGATACGACTGCCGCCATCCTGACGGTTGTTTCGCCACCCAATGACCATATCCCATGCTTCCCTCTGATCCCAAAACTGTTCAAATTCAGAGGGAAGTGTCTGACCATCTGAATCAGTCTGAAAAACAAAATCTGCACCATGATCAAGTGCATAATGATATCCATATAAAACAGTTGCACCATGTCCACTGTTTGTTTTCGTGATAGGGCTGAACAAAGGGTGTTCTTTTGCATATTCCTGCATTATTATGTATGTATCATCCTTGCTTCCGTCATCAATCACAACCAGGCGGGATTCACCGTTTCCGGAATGCGCCTGAATGACAGGATACCAGTCATCAAGTACTTGTCGGATATTTTCTCGTTCGTTATATGCCGGTATGATTATAAAAAGTCTATCTGTCTTTGTTTCCAAGATAATTCTCCTGTGGGATATTCTGCAGACATGGGTTACCTTCTGGCAAGTTCACTGGTAATCTCTTCCCAGGTAACTCCCTTTTCTACCATCAGAACCATGGCATGATACAGAAAATCCGAAATTTCATATTTAATTTCTTCTTTGTCAGGATTTTTGGCCGCAATGATGATCTCTGAACACTCTTCACCGACTTTTTTGAGAATCTTATCAATACCCTTATCAAAAAGATAATTTGTATAAGAGCCTTCTTTAGGATGAATTTTGCGATCTGCGATCACGTCGTATACATCCTGGAAAACATGAAGCGGGTTTGTGTCATTATAATCCTTCTGAACCAGAGGTTTAAAGAAGCAGCTGCGGCTGCCAGTGTGGCAAGCTGCTCCGATCTGATCGACTTTAGCGAGGATTGTATCATTGTCGCAGTCCAGCGCAAGTGATTTTACATACTGAAAGTGACCGGAAGTAAGACCCTTGAGCCAGAGTTCCTGACGACTGCGGCTCCAGTAAGTCATTTTACCAGTTTTCAGAGTATTTTGGAAGGCCTCTTCATTCATATATGCTACCATAAGTACCTGGTCGTTTTTGTAATCCTGAACTACCACCGGAATCAATCCGTCATTGTTGAGTTTGAAATCAGACCAGCTGATAGCACTTTCGAAAGTAATGACCGGAATTCCGGAAGCTTTGCAGTCTTCTTTGAAATTAATAAGTTTCACCTCAAGAGAACTGATATAAGCACCGCTTAAAGCATGTACAGATTCTTTTTTGAGAAGATCTTTCAGGGCATCTGTTTTACTCTCTTCTGTATGAAGAATAACCTTCATATCAGAACTCGTAGCGATTTCGTCCTGAATCGTATCCAATGCAAGAATTTCATCTGCATACTTTTCAATCAGTTTTTGGTTATCTGCAAATTCTTCCATAGAAGAAATACTGATGACCATTTTTTCTTTACCGAAACGTTTGGATACTTCCTCAAGAAGTAAAATATTACTTTCTTTGGAAAAATTCAGAACAACTTTGGCACATCCGGCATAAAGAAGCTTTTTGACATCTTCCATGCGATTGATATTTCCAGCTGCCATAACAGGAATTTCAGCAATCGCACAAATCTGTTTGATATTTGCAATAGCCTGATCATGCTCTTTATCTCCAGACGAAAAGTCAAAAACCAGCAGTTCATCTGCTCCGTTATCTCGGTAAAAACGCACAAGATCTTCTATATTTCCTTCTCCAAAGAGATTTCGTTGACCAAATCCGGTAACTGCCTTTCCTGATTGCAGATACAGGCATGGAATCAGTAGTTTATCTGCCATGTGTATTCCTCCTTATGCAAGACTTCCCTTGGTAGAGAGTACATCTGTAATGCGTGGATCATAGGAAACAGCCTGATCCAATGCTTTGGAAAAGCTTTTGAACATTGCTTCGGCAACATGATGGCTGTTGCCACTGGTAAGTACTTTGATATGCAGGTTCATGCCACAGGAATAAGAAATAGCATAGAAAAACTCTTTTACCATTTCAGTGGACATATCTCCGATCTTTTCGGAAGTAAACTCTGCATCCCATGAAAAATATGGCCGGCCGGAAAGGTCGATTGCACAGAGTACAAGAACTTCATCCATTGGGAGGATACAGCTTCCGTAGCGGCGGATTCCTTTCTTGTCTCCAATTGCTTCTTTGATCGCAGTACCAAGGACAATACCGGTATCTTCAATTGTATGATGGTCATCTACCTCCAGATCGCCATGGACACGAACGCAGAGATCAAAAAGGCCATGTCTTGTAAAACCGTCAAGCATATGGTTAAAGAAACCGACGCCGGTTTCAATATCAGAATAACCAGTTCCATCCAGAGTCAGTTTGAGTTTGATCTCTGTTTCTTTTGTATTACGTTCTACAGATGCTTCTCTTGCCATATCTGTTTCCTCCTACTGTTCTTCGTCTTCAAAACGGACAGCAATAGAGTTGGCATGTGCAGTCAGCTGTTCTGAAGTTGCAAACTGTTCAATGTCTTTATGAATTTTACGCAGAGCTTCTCTCGAATAGTACACGATACTGGATTTTTTTACAAAATCATCGACAGAAAGTGCGGAGAAGAATTTTGCTGTTCCATTTGTCGGAAGAACATGGTTTGGTCCGGCAAAATAATCGCCGAGTGGTTCAGAGCTGTTTTCACCGATAAAGATTGCTCCGGCATTTCTTACTTTCATCATTACTTCAAATGGGTTGGCAGTTACAATCTCCATATGTTCAGAAGCAATGGCGTTGGCTGCTTCAATGGCTTCATCCATGTCTTCTGCAATTAAAATATAACCAAAGTTATCGAGGGACTTCTGGATGATCTCTTTACGGGAAAGGACTTTGACAAAACCGTCAACTTCTTCGCTGACTTTTGCTGCAAGTTCCTTACTTGTCGTGATCAGGATGGCAGAAGCAAGCTCGTCATGTTCTGCTTGTGAAAGAAGGTCGGCAGCTACATATCTTGGATTGGCTGTTTCATCGGCAAGAACCAGAATCTCACTTGGGCCGGCAATGGAGTCAATGCTGACATAGCCATAGACCGCTTTTTTGGCAAGCGCTACAAAGATGTTTCCAGGTCCTACAATTTTGTCAACTTTTGGGATACTTTCTGTACCGTAAGCAAGTGCACCGATTGCCTGTGCTCCGCCGACTTTGTAAATTTCATCTGCACCGGCTTCTTTGGCTGCAACCAGAGTGGATGGATTGACTTTACCGTCTTTTCCCGGAGGAGTTGTCATAACGATCTGGTCTACTCCAGCTACTTTGGCAGGAACGATGTTCATCAGTACGGAAGAAGGATAAACAGCCTTTCCGCCCGGAACATAAACACCAACACGTTCAAGGGCAGTTACTTTCTGTCCAAGCATGGTACCATTTGTTTCACTGGTGAACCAGCTGTTCTGGCGCTGTTTTTCGTGATAGCTTCTGATATTAACAAGTGCTTTGCGGATAACATCGATCAGAGCCGGATCGACTGCCTCATAAGCTTCTTTTATTTCTTCTTCAGTTACTTTGATCGTATCTGCACTGATCTCTGTTTTGTCGAACTCTTTTGTATAGGCAAAAAGAGCGGCATCGCCTTCTGTTTTTACTTTGTTCAGAATTTCGTCAACTGCTGCTTCAAATTTGCCATAGTTGTTTGGGCTTCGTTTCAGGAGATTTTCCAGAATATCTTTTGTACTTTCTTTTGTAAGTGCTACTGTACGCATTATGTTCATCCCTTCTGTTGGTTATTATTTACTGATCACATTTCTGAGATCACGGATCAGGTTACGGATTCGTTCATCTTCCATTTTCATGCTGACCTGGTTTACGACCATTCTTGCAGAAAGCGGGCAGACTTCTTCAAGAACATTCAGACCGTTTTCACGCAGGGTGCTTCCGGTTTCAACAATATCTACGATCACTTCGGAAAGTCCGACGATCGGAGCCAGTTCGATGGAACCGTTCAGCTTAATGATCTCTACTGTCTGATGTTTCTTATTATAAAAATAGTCTTTGGCAATGTTTGGATATTTGGTTGCAACGCGGATCAACTGGTTGTTCTGAAGCAGTTCACGGGCACTTTCCGGTCCACAGACACACATACGACATTTCCCGAATCCGAGGTCCATTACTTCATAAAGCTTACGTCCTTCTTCAAGAATGATATCCTTGCCAGTGACGCCGATATCGGCAGCACCGTATTCAACGTAAGTTGGTACATCAGGTCCTTTGGCGAGGAAAAAACGTAATTTCAGATCTTCATTGACAAAGATCAGTTTGCGGGTATCTTTGTCACGCATTTCTTCGCAGGTGATTCCAATCTGTTCAAACATATCCAGCGTTTTCTGTGCAAGTCTTCCCTTCGTAAGGGCAACGGTAAGATATCTCATATCAGCAGTCCTCCTTTTCACGGCGAAGAGCTACAGCCGTTCCTTCATTTCTCAATTTCTGCGCTTCCAGAATGGCTTCGCGGCGATTAGCTTCTGTATAGGTAAGAATGACTGGTGCTTTTTTCTCCGGAAGTGAAATCTTCTGTCTGGACAGAGCCATAAGGAGATTATCGACAGTGATGCCAAAACCAATGGAGGCAGCAGGTTTGCCGAAATGTTTCAGAAGATTGTTGTAACGTCCTCCTTTTACGACTGGTTCACCGGTTCCATAAGTATATGCCTGGAAAATGATTCCTGTATAATACTGGAATTTGCTGAGCATACCGAAATCAAAGCTGACATACTTTTCATATCCGTAAATTTTGAGAATTTCATAGATCTCTTCCAGCCGTTCTACCGCTTTGATTGCACAGATATTGTCTGTCAGACTGCGTGCTTTCTGAAGAACTTCGGAAGAACCAAACAGGTGTGGAAGTTCCAGAAAAGCTTTTTCCAGAGATTCCGGAATATTCTGGCTGCGTACAAGATCTTCTACACCAAAATAGTTTTTCTGGGAGATCAGGGAACGGAGATTTTCTTCTTCTTCGATATCCAGATTGGCATCCTGAAGAAGAGATTTGAAATAATCAACCTGTCCGACACTGACCTGAAATTCTTTTAATCCGGCTTTTAAAAGGCATTCAACTGTCATGGCGAGAAGTTCTGCATCTGCTTCGGCAGAATCATCACCGATACGTTCTACACCCATCTGAGTGGTCTCTTTGAGTCGGCCCTGATAGCTGGAATTATTGATAAAAGTGTTGCCTGTATAACACAGACTTACTACTTCTTTTTCAGGGTTAAAATAGGTAGCACAGGCTCTGGAAACGGACGGTGTAAAGTCAGGTCGAAGAACAAGGGTATTGCCTTCTCTGTCAAAAAATTTATACAGATCCTTGGAAGGAATTGTACCTACTTCTCTGCTGAATACTTCAAAATATTCAAAGGAAGGAGTTTCAATCTCCTCATATCCATAGGAATCAAATACTTTGCGGATTTCTGTCTGAAGATGATGCTTCTGGCTGCACTCTCCATTATAAATATCGCGAACACCTTCAGGTGTATGAAAAATTCGCTGCATAGTCGTTTCCTCCTCATTACAGATAAGCACTTTAACGTGCTACCATGTTGCTATGTAAAACAAGAAAATTATAGTAGAAAAAATAGAAAATGTCAATCCCGCAATTTCAGATCTGTCTGGATTCCATCCAGATAGGGAACAAGAAACCCATTTTTTTTCTGTAAATAGTAAGTGGAATTCAATTCTTCGCGCCGAAAGCTTTTGCGCCCTCCGGACTGCATGCGATTCCAGAACTTCATCAGGTCACGGAGCGGAAGGTAATAAAACAGATCTGCATGACTGAAAAAAATAAGAAAAAAAGCAATTCCGCCCTGCTGCTCAAAGGCGTTCATGAATTCGACCTGATGCGGGTGGATATTGCTTAACGGAAAAGTATCAACACTGCATTCTTTAGCATCAAAGCAGACCGGGATTCCCTGAACAGCACCGATATAATCGACTGTACTGCGTTGCTCAAAGTATGCGAGTGTGATATGACGGTTTTCTTTGTCCATGCGGACTGGTGTGATCGGCGTTGGAATTTTCTGAATCAGAGCAAGGTTTTTTTCTGCATATTGTTCATTGGTTCGGTTCACGAGATCCTCCAGGGTTGAACCCCGGAGGCCTCTGCTGTTCCAGGTTGCCATATTGGAAAATCCTCTCAGTTCAGAAGTTTGATAGATGGATAATAGCGTACAACGGCTTTTCCGACAATCTCATCAAAGGATACAAATGTGTTTTTCCAGAATCTTGAGTCTCTGGAATATTCGCGGTTGTCACCGAGCATAAAGTAACTGTTTTCCGGTACCTTATAGGGACCATAATTTCCGGTCGGAACCTCCGGTACGAAGCTGTCATCCAATGGTTCATCAGAGCCATTTATGTATACTTTACCGTCACGGATTTCAACGGTTTCACCAGGAAGTCCGATCAGACGTTTGATGAACAGCTGGCTTTCATCATCCGGAAATTTGAAGATGATGATATCAAAGCGTTCCGGATCTTTGGTTTTGTAGGAAATGTGTTTGCCGAAGAAATCGAAGTTCAGACCATATGCCATGCGGAAACCGAAGATACGGTCACCGGTCATAATCGTATTTTCCATGGATTCAGACGGAATTTTGGCGTTGATGAGAACAACATTATTTACAACAAGAACTACTACTACAACAATGATGATCATTTTTACATAATCCCAGATTTCATTCCAGATTTTCATAACTACACTCCTCTAAATGTTCTTCTTTTAATATATGTTGAAATTGCACTGGTAAAACTGCCTCAAAATGTTTTTCGGACAGGTTATGCAATTTTCCTTCAAGTTCAGGAAAAGTCAGGCGATAAGCATGGAGAAGCTGATGTTTCAGCCCATAATGATCACGGAAATATCGATTGAATTCCTGGCTGCCGTATTTTGCATCACCGGCCAGAGGATGTCCTTCAGATGCCAGATGCGCACGAATCTGATGTGTACGGCCCGTGATCAGTCGTACTTTCAAAAGAGTTGCATGCTCATTATTGCAGATAGGTGTGTACTGTGTTTCGATTGGCTGGGCATCTTTTCCTTTTGTCGGTGAGACACTTACTTTATTCAGGTTTGCATCTTTATGCAGATATCCACGGATATGCCGCGAGCGGGTAAGCTTTCCCTTAACGATGCATAAATAGTCTTTATGAACGGTACGGTCATGAAATAACGTTGACAGTTCCTGCAGTCCTGCAAGAGATTTTCCGGCTGCGATAACACCGCTTGTATTTTTGTCCAGACGGTTGCATACGGAAGGATGAAAGGTCCGCAGATTTTCTTCTGTCAGTGAACCATTTTGAAGAAGATATCCAATCAGGTATTCTACCATGGAAGGTTCTTTGGTATCATCTGGCTGAGAAAGCATACCTGCCGGTTTGTTGATCAGAAGAATATCAGTGTCTTCATAGATGATATCCAGATCAGTTACGGCCCTTGCTGTCTGTTCCTGCTGACTGAATTTTGAAAAAGTTTCATCACTGAGAAACAGTCTGATCTGGTCTCCGGTGTTGAGCTTTTCGTTTCCAGTTGCTTTTCTGCCATTTAATGTGATGTTTTTTTTGCGAAGCATTTTATAAAAAAAGCTTTTGGGTGCATTCCGGAGTAGTTTTGCAAGATATTTGTCAAAGCGCTGTCCGGCCTCGTTTTCGGTGATTTGGAATTCTTTCATAAAGCTCCTTTACAGACAGATTGCCAGAATAGTGTGTTTGATCAGTTCATTTCTGGAAAGTTCCGGATATTTTTCGTCCGGGCGGAATTTAATTCCCTCCTCCAGAGATTCTTTGTGTGCATTCATGGAATCAAGACGTTCTAGAAACGGATCCAGTCGGGTAAAAATCTTGACGGTTGCTTTGAAACTGTTTCCTCTGAGAATCTTCTGACATTCCCGCTCCATGAAAGCTACGTCAATTTTAGGATCACTGCTATATCCGACAACAGTGTTTCCACAAATTGCAAATGCGTCAATGTTTGCACTTTTCTCATAGAAAGTCATGTACATTTCATAAGACATGGTAAGTTCGCCGGCATGTTCATGAATCCTACGGTATACAGATGTTTCTACTTGTCTGGCGCGAAAGATCATGATCAGGCTGACCAGAGATTTGCAGGCTGGAAGGCAGCCGACAACAGCTATCACAGTCCAGATAGTCAGTCTTGTATGAAAATATAGCATTGCTGAGAAAAAAATCAGCAAAGGTACTGCAAATAAAACAGCTGTAATAAGAATCCGCCGTTTCTTTTCGGATGCAAGATATCCATAATCTCCCTTTCTGGAAGAATTACGTTTTTTTGTTTTACTCATGTAATGCTCCTTTAAATGTTTTATTTCTTCGTTTTTTTCTTATGTGTATTGCGGATGGTGGTTCTGTGAGCTGGTCTGCGTGAAGAACCAGAGTTTTTGTTTCCTGAAGAAAAACTGTTTTTCTTTTCCGGACGAATTAGGCATTTCGGACCAAAACCGACCAGATCCATGCGTCCGGCACGCTGCAGTCCTTCCAGAACCAGCTTACGGTTGGCTGGATTCTTGTACTGCATCAACGCACGTTGTATCGCTTTTTCATGAGTATCTTTCGGTACATAAACCGGTTTTCCATCCAGTGGATTGATACCGGTATAATACATACAGGTAGAAAGTGTGGATGGTGTTGGATAAAAGTCCTGCACCTGTTCCGGGGTGAAGCCAAGATCACGCACATATTCAGCGAGTTTTACGGCATCTTTGATCGTACATCCTGGATGAGAAGACATAAAGTATGGAACAGCATACTGTTTCTTGCCGGTAGCTTCATTTGCTTTGTCATATTCTCTGAGAAACGTCTGATAGATTTGATGAGATGGTTTACCCATATAGTGAAGTACCTGGTCTGAAACATGTTCCGGTGCAACACGAAGCTGTCCACTGATATGATATTTGACCAGTTCCTGCATAAATACAGGACTTTTATCTGCGACAACATAATCAAAACGTACACCAGAACGGATAAAGACTTTTTTGACACCGGGTACTTTGCGCAGTTTTCGAAGAAGGGAAACATAGTCTGTGTGATCTACCTGAAGGTTTCCACATGGCTTCGGAAAAAGACACTGGCGATTCTGACAGACTCCTTTTGTCAGCTGTTTCTGACAGGATGGTTGTCTGAAATCTGCGGTCGGACCGCCTACATCATGAATATAACCCTTAAAATCAGGATCTTTTGTCATTTTGATGGCTTCTTTCAGAATCGATTCATGGCTTCGGGTCTGAAGGATTCTGCCCTGATGAAATGTCAATGCACAGAAATTACATCCACCGAAACAGCCACGGTTGCTGGTGAGACTGAATTTAATTTCCTCCAGTGCCGGAATACCGCCTTTGGCATTATACATCGGATGCCAGGTGTCAGTATATGGCAGATCATAGACATCATCCATTTCCTGCTGTGAAAGCGGATGTGCCGGAGGATTCTGAATAATATAGCCTCTGGTTCCATAACTCTCAGCAAGTGGTTTGGCGGTAAAAGGATCTGTATTACGGTATTGAACTGCGAAACTGTCAGCATAAGTGTGTTTGTTAGACGAAACTTCCTCATAGGAAGGGAGAACGATTGGTTCGAATGCACGGGACAGATCTTTGCACTTGTACACAGTACCAGGAATGTAAGTGATCTCTTCAACTGGCAGTCCACTCTGTAGTGCTTCGGCAATCTGAAGAATTGAATGCTCTCCCATTCCGTAAGAAATCAGATCCGCACCGGAATCCATAAGGACACTTCTACGCACGCGGTTATCCCAGTAATCGTAATGAGCAAGACGTCTGAGGCTTGCCTCAATACCGCCAAGGATAATTGGAGTATGTTTATATGTCTGACGAATCAGGTTGCTGTATACGACCGTTGGCATATCCGGCCGAAGTCCCATCTCGCCGCCCGGAGAATAAGAATCTTTCTGGCGATGTTTCCTTGAGACTGTGTAATGATTGACCATGGAATCCATATTTCCGGCTGTTACAAGGAAACCAAGGCGCGGTTCACCAAAAGTCTGAATGCTTTCTTTATGACGCCAGTCCGGCTGTGGGATGATTCCCACACGGTATCCACGACTCTCAAGGAGACGGCTGATAATGGCAGAACCGAAAGAAGGATGATCTACATAGGCATCTCCTGTGATATATACAAAATCGACCTGATCCCATCCGCGCTGCTGCATTTCCTGCTTTGTTACGGGTAAAAAGTTTTGCATTATATACTCCTAAAATGAAACGGACTGGGCTCTATAACCCTCCGCAATAATGTCGAGCTGACGATGAAAACGGGCAAGCTGCTGAAGATCTTTTGTGCGGAATACCCGTAGAAATTCATCCTGGATTTTTTCAACTTCTCTTTTGTTGGAAATCTTGTACAGGTTTTCAATGCTGAGTAAAATGTCTTTTACCAGATTGGACTGTGTCTGTGAAGAATTCTGCGCATCCATAATCTCATCACGAACAGATGACATTTCACGGTCCAGTGCAATGATTGCATCAGCTGCGTTGCTCAGTCGCTCGGCTACATGTAAAGGCATCTCGCCTTTGTACTTATACTGCAGAGAATGTTCGATCGTAGCCCAGAAGTTCATAGCCATTGTACGAATCTGAATTTCGGCCTGAAGGCGTTTTGGCCCATTGATCGTATCTACAGTATAATAAATGATCAGATGATAACTCCGGTAACCGCTCTGCTTGATATGCTTCAGATAGTTTTTTTCACTTTTGATGGTCATATCACTGCGGTTACGGATAATAGAGGCTACGGTATCAATATCTTCTTCAAACTGACAGATGATGCGGATACCGGCAATGTCTTCAATCTCTTCTTCCATCTTTTCCATGGGGATATGTTTGCGTTGCATTTTCTCCAGGATACTTGGAAGACTCTTGACACGCCCACTGACCTGTTCAATCGGGGAATACAGGTCATTTTGCTTGTGTTCATCTATAATATGTTCAAATTTTACCATCAGTTCTCTGACGGCAAGCTCATATGGACATAAAATACTTCTCCATAACTGTATTTCCATAAATATCGCTCCTTGCAGGATTGTTGCTTTGAAGTTAAGACCTGAAATACGAAAAGACAAAACTTCCCATACAGTATAACACAATTTGTACAATTTTTGTTAGTAATATGTATACTTTCTGATTTTTTTTCGGAGACATTGTAAAACATGGTATGGATTTACGCTGATCTCCTGCCCTTCTGGGGTGGTGATATAGATGCCAAGGTGAAGGTGCACCGGAAACCTTCCGGAAGTGCCCTCCTGTCCATATCCGGTATTTCCCATGAAACCAAGAATTTCTCCGGCCTGCACTCTATCGCCGGGAGTAAAATCTTCCTCATAGGAGGAAAGATGCGCATAATAAAAATATCCGCCAGAGTCAGAACGGATACCAATTCGGTATCCGCCAAGAGGCAGCCAGCCTTTTTGTTCAACAATGCCGTCTGTGATACTGACGATGGGATAATAGCCGGATTGGCTGACGGGACCAAAGAGATCGGTTCCTTCATGATGGCGATTTCCACCGTATGTACGTGAGTCCATCCAACTGTCTTCATAGCTGATGTCATCAGAGGCAACAGGAAAATACTGCAGATTTCCCCAGATTGCTTCATAATAATTTTTTAGCTGCAGATAGTAGTCTTTTTTGTACAAGAGATAAAAGGTATTATCAGGAAAAATATGTTGAGGATGAAAATGACTGTTTAACATGGTTGTGGTAAGAAGATCACACCAGTCTGAGGGATAAAGACCAGATTCTGTCAATTGACGATAAAGTTCCGGGGACAGATCCTGCTGTCGGAAATCAGCAGAGGCAGCACAGTCTTTTTTTAGAACAGAGACAGTACTTCGACTGAATGAAATGCAGGACAGTATGCTGTTAGACAGTATCAGAATAAAAAACACAAAGAAAAAAGAAGAACGTGACATAGATGTCATACTTTCTGAGTGGTTTTCAGATTATTATATGCAAAAAAGACTCCGCATATCTGCGAAGCCTTTTTGAGTAATTGAATTTATAATAGAATTTTGACTGCTTAAGCTCAGTCTTTTAACTCTTCAAGAACTTTTACAAGATATTTCCATACACGTTCTGTAGAAGCAATGTCAAGCACTTCTTCGGAAGTATGGATGTTTTTCATATCCGGTCCGAGAGATACACAGTCAAGGCCATCAATTTTCTTATAAAACAGACCACATTCAAGACCGGCATGAATAGCTACAACTTCTGGTTTCTGACCGTACATGGTTTCATATACTTCAACCATTTTGTCGCGAAGTGGAGATTCTTTGCGATACTCCCATGCAGGGTAAGCGCCCTGAATTTCATATTCTCCGCCAAGGAATTCTGTCAGATACTGAATCTTATCGGAAAGAGCATTGCGTGCTGCTTCTACAGAACTTCTGACACCTGAACTTGCAAAAAATTCATCTTCAGAGAGAGATACAATACCAATATTGGTAGAGGTTTCTACAAGGCCTTCGATATTTGCACTCATTTTCTGGATACCGAAAGGAATCTCCATCAGATAGAACAGAACTTTTTCACGGCTTGTCGGGTGAAGGACTTTTGCAGATTCATGGCCTGCTTCTGTGATTTGGATAGAAATACCCTTATCACTTCCGTCATATTCTTCGCGAAGACCTTTTTCAACCTTGGAGGCATATGCTTTGACGGCATCCATTTCTTCTTTGGATACAAGAATATCGCAGACTGCTTCTCGTGTAATGGCATTATCTTTCTGTCCACCAGTCATGGAAATAATCTCATAATCTGCTTCTCTTTTGAGTCCATACAGAAAACGTCCCATGACTACATTGGCATTTGCTCGTTTTTTGTCAATCTCAGAACCGGAATGACCACCCATCAGGCCGCATACTTTTATCTGAAGTTTTTCTCCTTCTGCGTCTACTCGTGCAACCGGGATATGGCTGACAGCAGAAAGTCCACCGGCACAACTGATCCAGAGGCTGCCCTCTGCTTCTGAGTCCATATTGATCATACGTTTACCCTTGAGTACGCTGCAGTCAAGCCCTACAGCACCAAGAAGACCGATTTCTTCATCTACAGTAATCAGCACTTCCAGTGCCGGATGTGGCAGATCTGTACTGTCAAGAAGTGCCAGTGCATACGCTACTGCAATACCGTCATCACCACCAAGAGTAGTTCCGTTGGCTGTGACATATCCATCTTTTACAGAAAGATTCAGTCCGTCTTTTTCGAAGTCATGCTGTACATCGGGTCTTTTCTCGCAAACCATGTCCATATGACCTTGCAGAATAACAGTTGGTGCATTCTCATAGCCGGGTGTTGCTGGTTTATAAATGATTACATTGTTCATTTCATCCTGCACGTAGTCAAAACCATGTTCTTTTGCAAAAGCTACCAGATAATCGCTGATCTGTTTGGTGTTTCTGGAACCGTGTGGGATTTTGCAGATTTCCTCAAAATAATAAAATACCTGCTTTGGTTCGCAGTTTTCTAATACTCTCATATTGATTTCCTCCATTAATGAATTGTTGCGTGTATATTTATTTTATCGACATATCTGTCTGATATGTAGCATAAAGTAAAGAATAAAAATATAAAAAGCTGTATTTATGAGAAAAATATTTTATACCGTTTTCAGTATTTCACAAATATGTTTTTTGTTGTTGTATCCACAGGAAGCACTTGCAGCTTCAAAAGAAGGGATGCAATTGTGGTTGAATGTTCTTCTGCCTGTTTTGCTGCCAT
>OLNT01000665.1_pt1 | contig 21373 bp, 23 predicted proteins | sample 1672641 | NCBI WGS metagenome assembly OLNT01 (sample SAMEA3136708, study PRJEB25190) | human gut metagenome
TGTTTATGAAATTTAATTTTCACTGACCTGTGGTTTGTGGGTATTCAAAAAAAATTATGAAATATATAATTATTTCATGCAATTGTACCGATTTTTTCTACACAATTGTAAATTTATGTGATATATTGTGACATGACGTATTAAAAGGGGTGAACTTATGATTGATATACATAGTCATATCCTTCCTCTTGTAGATGATGGATCTACTAGTGTAGATATGAGTCTAGAGATGTTGGATGAGGCGTATAGAGATGGTACAAAAGAGATTGTCTTAACGCCACATTTAGCCTATGCATATGGTTTTGAGAATCCGAACTATAAAATTAAAGAACTCTTTGGACAATTTAAAGCTATAGTAGAGGATGTCGGTATTCCTATTAAGATGTATTTAGGCTGTGAGTTCTTATATAGGTCTCATGAGTCTTTTGAAAGACACTTTGAAGACATTACAACATTAAATGATACAAAGTATCTTTTAATGGAGTTCTATTTTGATGTAGAAGAAGAAGTGATTCTTGAAGCAGTACAAGATGTATTGGATAAGGGTTATATTCCTGTAGTCGCTCATCCTGAACGTTTTGAAGCAATTCAGATTAATCCTGATATTGCAGTAGAAATAGTCAACAGGGGTGGTTATTTACAGATGAATAAAGGTTCAATACTTGGAGACTATGGATCATTAGTAAAAGAGACAGTAAAGAACCTATTAGAAAATAAACTCATACATTTTGTTGGTAGTGATGCACATAACTTAAGAAGCAGGCATTCTAGAATGTATGAATCTTATGTTCAAGTGAAAACACGCTTTGGTAGTGATTATGCACAAAGGATTTTTAAAGAGAATGGAAAAATATTATTAAATGGGGGAAAGGTATGAACAACAAGGTCAGAAACGGAATCATATTCCTGGTGATTGTGGCATTATATGGTGGATTCTTGCTATATGATACACATAAGCCACAAACTGGTTCTTCACCAGTTATTAAAGTACCTAAAGGTACTTTGGTATTAGATACTGGAATGGATCAGACAGCTACAAATCAGGCTATTTTAGAGGGTGTAAAAGCCACTGATAAGGAAGATGGCAACATTACTAAGAAAGTATTTGTTCAGGACATGAGTACTTTTGGTGAAGGTGATGTACGAGTCGTTACTTTAGGTGTATTTGATAAAGATGATAACTACACTAAAATAAAAAGAAAAATCAAATATACAAACTATAGTGCACCACAGTTATATCTTAATAAAGCATTAGTATATTCTAAGGTTGACTCTAAAGCACAGTTTGCAGACTATATGAGTGCTTATAGTTGTGTTGATGGTGATTTAAGTTCTCAGGTTAAAGTAATCAGAGAATATGAACAGGATAAGAATCACTATGTAACATTTGCAGTCACTGATAGTACTGGTACTCAATCATCTATCACATTAAAGGCATATCAGACTTCTAGAAATCAGACAGTCAATATTAACCTAGATACTTATTTAATGAGAGTGAAGGTTGGTACTGAAGTGAATGCGAAGAGACATATTGATTCTGTTACTATGGATGATATGGACTATTCAAGCTTAAAGAATCAGGTAGATATCAATACAGATTATGATAAGAATAAACCTGGTACTTATGAATTTATTTATAGAGTAAAAACAAGTAATGATGACTATGGCTTAACTAAATTAGTTGTCATTGTAGAAGAGTAGGGAGGATATTATGGAAAACAATGTACAGAATGAAAATCTCCTTACTATAGTTAAATGTATTATTAAAGATATACTACAAAGATGGGTCTTGATTGTTGCAGTCATGATTGTTTTTGGAAGTGTATTTGATTTTATGAAGACAGTCACTTATGCACCTCAATATGGTACAAGCATGACTGCAACACTTAGTGGTGGAGAAGATACTTTTAAGAATATTGATAAGGTTCAGAGTTATGTTAATATATTAGATTATCTAATGAATAGTAATAATGCGAAATCTTATGTAAAGAAAAAGATGCCTATTAGTAAGACAACTTATAAGGCAGAAGTGACTTTAAAACAAGCAAATGTAGTTAAGATTAAAGTGACTGCAGATACTAAAAGAGAAGCTTATTTCTCTATTAAGTTATTAAATGATTGGTATAGTGAAAATACAGAACGTTATAGTTTCCCATACAATATTACTGTATTAAAGGAAAGTAAGTTCTCTACTAAACCAGTGAATCCAAATAGTCATATTAAGAACTTCTTAATTGGGGCAGTAGGATCTGGATTTGTATTATCTTGTTTACTTGGTTTATATTTCTTCTTAAGAGATACTATTAAGAGTGAAGAAGAAGTTGAAAATAAGCTTGATACAAGATTATATGCAAAATTACCATATGAAAAGAAGAGTAGAGAAGATAATAAAAATAAGAAGCCATTTCTTATTACTTCATTAAAGACTAGTTTCTTCTTTAGAGAATCTATAAATAAGCTTAGAAGTAAGGTAGAAGCATCTAGCGATAAGCATGGTTATAAGTCATTTATGATTACAAGCGTTTTTGAAAATGAAGGTAAGTCTTCTGTTGCAGCTAACCTTGCCTTAGCTTTAGCGAAGAATGGTCATAAGACAATTCTTGTAGATACAGACTTTAATAAGCCAGCAGTATTCAAGATTTTTGAGTTAGATGGTTCTAAAAACTTAAATAAGGCAATTGAAAGTACTACTAGCTGGAGAAGTCAGGTAGTAAGTGATCGTAGTGGATTAGATTTATTACCATCTAATCAGGACTTCTATAAGTCTGAGCAGTTAACAGAAAGTGCTAAACTAAAAGCAATTATCAAAGAATTAGAAGAAGAATATGATTTTGTAATTGTAGATACATGTCCAGCATATTTATTAAATGAACCAACAATCATGAATGGATTAGTAGATGCTACTCTATTTGTAGTAAGACAGGATTATGCAACGAGTGATTTTATCAATGAAACAGTTAAACGTTTAACTTATGTAAAAGATAATGTTATTGGTATTGTATTCAAGAATGTAGTCTTTGAAGCAAATAAGACAAGAAGCAGTTATGGTAATCGTTATGGTTATGATAAATATAAAGTAAGGGGGAATAGATAATGGATCAATATAATCAAGATGAAATGACAATTGATTTGACCAAGGTTTTTGAAAACTTCCTCCGTGCTTTTAAAAGAATGTGGAAGACAGTACTATTATTAGTACTTGTTGGTATGGTTGCATTAGAGATGAAAGAAATTCTTTTCTTTGATACAACTTATACAAGTGAAGCAGTGTTTGTACCTTCTGCAGATATAGAGGATACATACTATTATGATTCAACTCAGGTAAGTAGTACAAAGGCAAATCTTGTTGATACATTCAATTCTATTCTTACAAGTAAAGAAATGAAGAATATCGTAAAGGATGTATTGAATGTAAGCAAACTACCAGCTAAGGTTTCTGGAACTCAAATAGAAAATACAAACTTAGTTGTATTAAAGGTAACAGCTAAGAATGCGAAAGATGCTTATGATGTCGCAACAGCTATTACTAATAACTGTGATGCTTTAACTAAGGATGCTATGCAGGATGTAAGTATTACATTATTAGATAAGCCTACTATGCCTCAAAAGGCTGATGCAACTCCTAATTATTTAAAAGCAGGATTAATGGGTGGATTAATTGGTCTAGGAGCAAGCGTATTACTATTAATTGTAATAGCAATATTTAGAAGAACTGTTCTAGATAAGAATGACGTTAGAGAAACACTAGGTTTAGACTATGTTGCGAAAATACCTTATGTAGAAAAACATAAAACAAATAACCCTGGATTATTAATAAATGGTTCATTTATTAGAGGGGATTTCAAACATTCTTTCCATAATATTAGAATTAAGATGGAACAGGATCATCGTTTAAAGAAACATTCAGTCTATATGATAACAAGTACTGTACCTAATGAAGGGAAAACAATGGTTTCTATTAATACAGCCATTACATTAGGACAGAAGGGTTATAAAGTATGTTTAGTTGATCTAGATATGAGAAATCCATCAGTTGAGAAGACAATGAGATATGCGAATATTCATAGAACATCACTAGACTTTATTAAAGATGAAGATGTCAACCTAGAACAATGTATTGTCCACAAGGATGATATAGATATTATGTTTGGTAGTGATATTTCAGTTGATGGTTCAACTGAATTATCTAAACCAAGACTTGGTAACTTAATTGAAAACTTAAGAGAAATTTATGATTTTGTGATTATTGATACATCTCCATTATATATGATGGAAGATGCATTATTAGTCGCAAAGCATGTTGATAGTGCAGTAGTCGTTGTTAAACAGGACTATGCAACTACAACTGATATCTTAGATTCAGTAGATGAATTACATGAAACATTACCTGAAATTGTCGGTGTGGTAATAAATAGTTATGAAAAACCATTCTATAGTCAGGAATTAGCAGGAGGCTATGGATATGGTTATGGCTATGGTTATGGATATGGGAGAAGTAAGTAAGATATAAACAAGAAGGGAAAAGTGAAAATATGTATAGGAAAGATTCTACCAGGTGGTTGAAACATTTAGATTTCATCATCTTGGATTTGATCTGTGTACAAGCTGCATATGTTTTAGCCTATGCAATAAGTGGATACGGATTTAATCCTTACAACAAAATTCTTTATAGGAACATGGCAGTTTTTATAGAAGTAGCAGATTTAGTAGTATTGTTTATTATGGGAACATTAAAGAATGTTCTTAAAAGAGAAGCATATAAAGATTTTGTAGTCACTGTACAGCATGGAGTATTTCTTGGAGCAAGTTTATTACTTTATTTATTTATGCTTCAGGAAGGACATCTGTATTCTAGATTAGCGCTTATATTGAATATTGTCATTTATATTGCTCTTACATTTATTGTAAGAGAAATATGGAAAGCTGTTCTTAAAAGAAAGATGGTTGATGGTGAGAATCGTTCCTTACTTCTTGTAGTGACAGCAGACGTAGCAAGTTCAGCCATAAACAGCATCAAAGAAAACAACTATGCAAGATATAAGATTGCAGGAGTTGTTGTAATAGATCAGGATATGACTGGACAGCATATAGAACATGTCGAAGTAGTTGCTAATATGCAAAATGCGGCAGATTATGTATGTAAAGAATGGATTGATGAAGTTCTAATTGTAACTTCTGGTTCTATGCCTTATCCAAGAGAACTTATCGAACAGTTTACTGAAACTGGTGTCACTGTTCATTTAAATTTAGCTAAAATACAGAATGTACCAGGTAAAAAACAGTTTGTGGAAAAAGTAGGAGATTACACAGTACTGACTACTAGTATCAACTATGCATCTCCAAGAGATCTTATGTTGAAACGTTTAATGGATATTCTTGGTGGTCTAGTAGGATGTATTATTACAGGAATTCTATTTATATTTGTAGCACCAGCTATCTATGTTTCATCACCAGGACCTATTTTCTTTGCTCAAGAAAGAGTAGGAAAGAATGGTAAGAGATTTAAGATGTATAAATTCAGAAGTATGTATATGGATGCTGAAGAACGTAAAGCAGAATTACTCAAAGATAACAAATTGGGTGATGCTAAGATGTTTAAGTTAGATTTTGATCCAAGAGTTATTGGAAATAAGATTCTTCCAGATGGTACACATAAGACTGGAATTGGTGATTTTATTAGAAAAACTAGTATTGACGAGTTTCCACAGTTTTTCAATGTATTAAAAGGTGATATGTCTATTATTGGAACTCGTCCTCCTCTCATTTCAGAGACTAACTTGTATGAATTGCATCATCGTGCAAGACTTGCCATTAAGCCTGGAATTACAGGTATGTGGCAGGTAAGTGGAAGAAGTGATATTACTGATTTTGAAGAAGTTGTAAGACTTGATAAAGAGTATATTGAGAATTGGAATATCGCAATGGATATAAAGATTCTATTTAAAACAGTATTAGTAGTATTAAAGAAAGACGGTTCAATGTAAAAGATAACTATAAAAATTGATAGTTCAGAAAAAAGAGGGAGATTATGGGAAGAAAAAAGAATGAGAGTTCTCCACTTAAAATTGCTGTTCTAGGGCATAAGACGATTCCTAGTCGTCAGGGTGGAATTGAAGTTGTAGTTGAGGAGTTAGGTGTCCGTATGGCTAAACTAGGTGATAAAATCACAGTTTATAACCGTAGTGGACATCACGTGAGTGGTAAACAGTTTGATGAGAAGAAGATGACAGAATATAAAGGTATGCGCATTAAGTATGTACCAACTATTGACAAGAAAGGACTAGCTGCAATGAGTGCTTCTGTGTTTGGTGCAATTGCAGCCGCATTTGGGAACTATGATGTTGTTCATTTCCATGCAGAAGGACCTTGTGCTATGTTATGGTTACCTAAACTATTTGGAAAACGTTGTATTGCGACTATTCATGGTTTAGATCACAAAAGAGCTAAATGGGGTAAACTAGCGAGTACATATATTATGTTAGGTGAAAAATGTGCTGCTAAGTTTGCAGATGAAGTTATTGTATTAAGTGAAGGTGTACATCAATACTTCCTTGATACATATGGTAGAGAAACACATTTTATTCCTAATGGTGTAAATAAACCAAATATCCGTGAAGCTAAAATCATCAAAGATAAGTTTGGTTTAGAAAAAGATGATTATATTCTTTATTTAGGTAGATTAGTTCCAGAAAAAGGAATTAAATATCTAATTAAAGCATTTAAGAATGTAAAAACTGATAAAAAACTAGTTATTGCAGGTGGAAGTTCTGATACTGATGTATTTGCGGAAGAATTAAAAGAACTAGCTAAAGATGATCCTAGAATCATTTTTACAGGATTTGTACAGGGTAAAATGTTAGAAGAACTTTGTAGTAATGCTTATGTCTATACTTTACCAAGTGATCTTGAAGGTATGCCTCTTAGTTTATTAGAAGCAATGAGTTTTGGAAATTGTTGCTTAGTATCTGATATAGAGGAATGTGCTTCTGTAGTTGAAGATAAAGCTATTACTTTCAAGAAGAGTGATGTATCTGATTTACAAGATAAGTTACAGAAGGCTTGTGATGATAAAGAACTAGTACAGAAATATAAAGATGAAGCAGCAGATTTTATTTTTAAGAAATATAATTGGGATAATGTTGTGGAAGAAACATTGAAGTTGTTTAGGAAGTAGAAAAAACATTAGCATTATATAAACAGTCAAAATAGATAGTCTTGGGAGAATATTAGTGATGATAAAAACGAAAAGTATGCTTAAAACTTTTTTAGATGAAGATAAGAGAGTTTTTGATGAGTACATAAATAATAATTTTAAGTCTGCTCTTTTTTTGAGATTAACTAAAGATCATTTATTTGCAATAAGAAAGTACATAGTTTTATTGCGAAAAGCTCAATATTATTACTATATGAAAGAAAAAAATCTGTACGGGGGGGTGTAAACACTATTTAAATATAGTTTTTTACACATATTACACGTATAGAAAAAATAGAGTGGGCAACAAATTAGGATTTTATATTCCTGCCAGTGCGGATATTGGAAAAGGCATTTTGATATATCATCATGGTGGTTTAATAATAAATGGTACTGTTAAAATAGGTGACCATGAAAAATTCCATGGTAATAATTGTGTTGGTAATTCCGGTAATGATACGAAAGCGCCTATTGTTGGTAACGATGTTGAGTTTGGCTTTGGAGCTTCAGCAATAGGAAATATTAAAATAGATCATGGTGCAGTAATAGGAGCTGGAGCAGTAGTTGTCCATTCTACTGACAAAGAAAATCAGATTTTAATTGGAGTACCTGCTAAGAAAAGAAATAAGAAACTTTAAATTTATAGTTGCAGGAATCCAATTTGGAGGAATGGCAATGAATAAAATTATGAAGTTTTTTTTAAATATATTTATTAAAGGAAAAGGAGATTCTGAATCGTATATAAAACATTTAAGAAAAATAGGTGTTAGTGTGGGAGAAAATGTTGTTATTTATTCACCATACAAATGTGATATAGATGAGCAAAATCCCCATATGCTGAAAATTGGAAATAATGTAAAGATATTAGCAGGGACAACGATATTAACACATGATTTTTCTTGGTGTGTAAGCAGTGGACTAGATGGCATGATTTCTGGTGCGGTTGGAAAGGTTGAAATTAATGATAATGTGTTTGTGGCTAGACACGTTACTATTATGAGAAATGTTACTATTGGAGAAAATGTCATAATAGGTGCTGGAAGTGTTGTTACTAAAGATTGTGAAGCTAATTCTGTATATGCTGGAGTGCCAGCAAAAAAAATTATGAGTATAGAAGAATTCCATGAAAAAAGAAAAAAAAGGCAGTTGAAAGAAGCTGTCGAACTTGCAAAACAATACTATGCAAGGACAAAAAAAATACCAACAAAGAAAATTTTAAGAGAATATATATTTTTATTTGAACCAAGAGACAACGTTCAAGATGAGATAGTTAATAAGGTGTTGAAAGATTCTGGACATTATGAATTATGTTTAAATGCATTTAAACAATCTAAACCTATGTTTAATGGTTTAGATGAGTTTTTAAAATATTGCAATATAAAAAGGAATGGGTGAAAAAGTGATTGATAATGAATTAATAAGTGTGATTGTACCTATATATAATGTAGAAAAATATCTTAAAAAATGTGTAAATAGCATTTTAAAACAGACATACAAAAATCTGGAAATAATTTTGGTTGATGATGGATCGCCTGATAGATGTCCGGAGATTTGTGATAAGTTAGCACAAACTGATGATAGAATAATAGTAATACATCAACAAAATGGAGGCCTATCAAAAGCAAGAAATGTAGGGCTTGATGTAGCAAAAGGAGCATATCTTGTTTTTGTTGATAGTGATGATACTGTAGAATATGAATTGATTGAAAAATTATATAAATGTCTAAAAAAATATGATTGTAAGATGGCAGCTTGCGGTCGCAAGTATGTTTTCGAAGATGGAAAAATCCTTTGTAAAGTACCAGAAGGAATAGATACGGTGTATGAATTTGGAGATGCGATAAAAGAGATGAATGCATTTCGCTTATTTGATATGTCTGCTTGGGCAAAAATATATGCAAAAGAATTATTTTCGACCATACGTTTTCCAGAAGGAAAATTAAGTGAAGATTATTTTGTAATGTATAAATTAATTGATTTAGCACATAAGGTAGGGTATATTTCAGAGCCTTTATATAACTATTTGCAGAGAACAAGCAGTATTTCTAGAAATAAAAAGATAAATCATGATTTTATTGAAGCCGCTCAAACTCAGATGGATTATTTAGATGATAAATACCCAGATTTAAAGCAGGTTTCACATACTGCATTTGCATCTGCAAATTTGACAGTATATGATTTTTATATAAAAAATGGTGTGAAGTGTCCAAAAGAAAAAAAAGAAGAATTTAGAAAAAACGTTCAGGATAATATAGAATATATTGATTCTAATGTAAATATAAGTTTGGTTAAAAAAGTACAATTCAAACTCTTTATAAAAAACTATCATTTATACAATATGGTATTTAAATTATATCGAAAATTGAGGAGAGTCTAATGAGAGCAAAAACACTTAGTATTATTATTCCAGTGTATAATGCAGAAAAATATATCGAAAATATATTGAGAAAATTAGAAGAGCAAAAAAATGATCAGGTAGAAATAGTATTAATAGATGATGGCTCTAGAGATAAATCTTTAGAAATATGCCAAAAATTTTCTGCAGAAAATGATAGTTTTAGAGTTTTCCATCAGGAAAATAAAGGAGCTAGTGCGGCACGAAATCAGGGAATTAGAATGGCAGAGGGCGAGTATGTTGTGTTTGTTGATAGTGATGATGACATATTAAGCACCTTTGTTTCAACAGTATGCACATTATGTAAGGAAAATACTTCAGATGTTATACAATTAGATTCGTACATTATAACTTCAAATACTAGTGAATATAAAGAAGTGCAATTACCAGAAGGTAAAACAGAAATTTCTACATATTGTAATTTTATATTAGAACAAACAGTTAATGCTTTATGGGATAAAATATATAAAGCAGAAATTATAAAGCGTAATCAAATATATTTTGATGTCAATATGGTCATGGGAGAGGATATTTCTTTCACTTTAGACGTATTGGAACATGCAGAATCTGTGTACATAAAGCATAGTGCAATATATAAATATGCAAAAAATGATGAGGGATTATGTTCAAATGTTAGTGATGAGTATTTAAAAGATTTAAACATACTATATAAAAAAATGGAAAACTTTATTATAGCAAAGAATTTGAATAATGATGCCTGTGAAAAAATGCATAACAGTATGTTAGGAAGTGTATTTAGAGCTGTTGGATTAGCGATAGATAACGGGTATTCTAAAAAGAAAATAAGAAAGGAACTTGAAAATTCTTATAACTTACAAAAATTACTTAAACATAGTTATAAAAATATTTTACTTGATGTTCGAAAGTTCTTATTAAAAAAAAGATGCTTCTCGATTATTGCGTGTTTAGTGAAATTTAAAAAAATGGGGTAAACTAGCGAGTACATATATTATGTTAGGTGAAAAGTGTGCTGCTAAGTTTGCAGATGAAGTTATTGTATTAAGTGAAGGTGTTCACCAATACTTTCTTGATACATATGGCAGAGAAACACATTTTATTCCTAATGGTGTAAATAAACCAAATATACGTGAATCCAAAATTATTGAAGATAAGTTTGGTTTAGAAAAAGATGATTATATTCTTTATTTAGGTAGATTAGTTCCAGAAAAAGGAATTAAATATCTAATTAAAGCATTTAAGAATGTAAAAACTGATAAAAAACTAGTTATTGCAGGTGGAAGTTCTGATACTGATGTATTTGCGGAAGAATTAAAAGAACTAGCTAAAGATGATCCTAGAATCATTTTTACAGGATTTGTACAGGGTAAAATGTTAGAAGAACTTTGTAGTAATGCTTATGTCTATACTTTACCAAGTGATCTTGAAGGTATGCCTCTTAGTTTATTAGAAGCAATGAGTTTTGGAAATTGTTGCTTAGTATCTGATATAGAGGAATGTGCTTCTGTAGTTGAAGATAAAGCTATTACTTTCAAGAAGAGTGATGTATCTGATTTACAAGATAAGTTACAGAAGGCTTGTGATGATAAAGAACTAGTACAGAAATATAAAGATGAAGCAGCAGATTTTATTTTTAAGAAGTATAATTGGGATAATGTTGTGGAAGAAACATTAAAGTTGTTTAAGGAGTAGAAAAAATTGGTGCATTAGAGGTAGGCATATACATAGCAAAATCACTGTATGGGTGATAATTATGGATTACAGTTGAGATTGTGAAAGTGTTTATTATATCATAAAATTTTATCGATAAGAGATATAATTACATAAAGGATTTAAATATAAATAGTTACGTTTACATGGATCAGTTTGATTTATGAACACCATATTTGAAGTGTTTAATTTGAATTAAATTAGCAAAATCAGAAACGTAGAAAAGAGGTATATATGAAGGGCATTATTTTAGCAGGAGGTTCAGGCACACGTCTGTATCCATTAACAAAAGTAACAAGTAAACAGCTTTTACCAATTTATGACAAACCGATGATTTATTATCCAATGTCTGTTTTGATGAATGCAGGTATTCGCGATATTTTAATTATTTCTACACCGCAGGATACGCCTCGTTTTGAGAATCTGTTAGGCGATGGACACCAGTTTGGTGTAAATTTAACTTATGCTGTTCAGCCATCACCAGATGGTTTAGCACAGGCATTTGTTATTGGCGCTGACTTTATCGGAAATGATTCAGTGGCTATGGTGTTGGGTGACAATATTTTTGCAGGTCATGGATTGAATAAGAGATTAAATGCGGCAGTAGAAAAGGCAGAAAATGGAAAGGGTGCGACAGTATTTGGTTACTATGTAGATGATCCAGAACGTTTTGGTATCGTTGAATTTGATAAGAATGGTAAAGCTGTTTCTATCGAGGAAAAGCCAGAGCATCCGAAGAGCAATTACTGTGTTACAGGATTGTATTTCTATGATAACCGTGTAGTTGACTTTGCTAAGCAGTTAAAGCCATCTGCACGTGGAGAGTTAGAAATTACTGATTTGAACCGTTTATATCTAGAGGATGGTTCATTGAATGTAGAGTTGTTAGGTCAGGGCTTTACTTGGCTAGATACTGGTACACATGAGAGTCTTGTTGATGCTACAAACTTTGTTAAAACTATTGAACAGCATCAGCATCGTAAGATTGCATGTTTAGAAGAAATTGCATACTTAAACGGTTGGATCAGTAAGGATGATCTAATGGAAGTCTATGAGGATATGAAGAAGAACCAATATGGTCAATATCTAAAAGATGTCATGGATGGCAAGTATCAAGAACATTTATATTAATTAAGGAAAGTTTAGAGGAGAGTAAATTATGAATATTATTGTTACTGGCGGTGCTGGTTTTATTGGAAGTAACTTTGTGTTTCACATGTTAAAGAAGTATCCAGATTACAGAATTATTTGTTTAGATAAGTTGACTTATGCAGGTAACCTTTCTACATTGGCGCCTGTTATGGATAACCCAAATTTCCGCTTTGTGAAAGCTGACATCTGTGATCGTGAAGCAATCAATAAATTATTTGAAGAAGAACATCCTGATATTGTGGTTAATTTTGCAGCAGAATCTCATGTTGACCGTTCTATCGAAAATCCAGAAATCTTCCTTCAGACAAACATTATTGGTACTAGTGTACTAATGGATGCTTGTCGTAAATATGGCATCAAGCGTTATCATCAGGTTTCTACTGATGAAGTTTATGGTGATCTACCATTAGATCGTCCAGATTTATTCTTTACTGAGGAGACTCCAATTCATACTAGTTCTCCATACAGTAGTTCTAAAGCTGGTGCTGACTTATTAGTATTAGCTTATCATCGTACTTATGGATTACCTGTAACTATTTCTCGTTGTTCTAATAACTATGGTCCATATCATTTCCCTGAAAAGTTAATTCCATTAATGATTGCTAATGCGTTAGCTGATAAGCCATTACCTGTTTATGGTGAAGGTCTTAATGTACGTGACTGGTTATATGTTGAAGATCATTGCAAGGCTATTGATTTAATTATCCATAAAGGTACTGTTGGTGAAGTTTACAATGTTGGTGGTCATAACGAAAAACAGAATATTGAAATCGTTAAGATTATTTGTAAAGAATTAGGTAAGCCAGAAAGCCTTATTACTCATGTTGGTGATCGTAAGGGTCACGATATGCGTTATGCTATTGATCCTACAAAAATTCATAATGAATTAGGATGGCTTCCTGAAACTAAGTTTGAGGATGGTATTAAGAAGACTATTCAGTGGTATCTTGATAATCGTGAATGGTGGGAAACTATCATCAGCGGTGAATATCAGAATTATTACGATAAAATGTATAGTGATCGCTAACAGGAGGAAAGAACATGAAGTTTTTTGTAACAGGCGTTGGTGGCCAGCTTGGTCATGATGTGATGAATGAGTTACTAAAGCGTGGTTATGAAGGTGTTGGTTCTGATATTCAGGAAAACTACAGTGGTGTAGAAGATGGTTCTGCCGTAGCAACAGCTCCTTATCTGTCATTAGATATTACTGATAAGGTTGCTGTAGAAAAAGTAATTACTAAAGTAAATCCAGATGCAGTAATCCACTGTGCTGCATGGACTGCTGTAGATATGGCTGAGGATGATGATAAAGTAGCAAAAGTTCGTGCTATCAATGCAGGTGGTACTCAAAATATTGCGGATGTCTGCAAGAAGCTAGACTGCAAGATGACATATATCAGTACTGATTACGTGTTTGATGGTCAGGGTACTGAACCTTGGCAACCAGATTGCAAGGACTACAAACCTTTGAATGTGTATGGTCAAACTAAGCTTGAAGGTGAGTTAGCAGTAAGCAATACTCTAGATAAGTATTTTATCGTCCGTATTGCATGGGTATTTGGTTTAAATGGTAAGAATTTCATTAAGACTATGTTGAATGTTGGTAAGACTCATGACACTGTTCGTGTTGTTAATGATCAGATTGGGACACCAACTTATACATATGATTTGGCTAGATTACTCGTTGATATGAATGAAACAGAGAAGTATGGTTATTATCATGCTACCAACGAGGGTGGATATATCAGCTGGTATGATTTCACAAAAGAAATCTATCGTCAAGCTGGTTATAAAACTGAAGTACTTCCAGTAAGTACTGAAGAATATGGTTTAAGCAAGGCGGCTCGTCCTTTCAACAGCCGTTTGGATAAAAGTAAACTAGTGAAAGAAGGATTCACTCCACTTCCTACTTGGCAGGATGCACTGAGTCGTTATTTAAAGGAAATTGAGCAGTAGTAGAGGAGATAGAGAAAATGGGACAGATTAAAGTAGAAAAAAATGTAGGTGGCATTGAAGGCCTTTGTGTTATTGAGCCAGCAGTTCATGGTGATGCTCGTGGTTATTTCATGGAAACTTACAACGAAAAAGATATGAAAGAAGCAGGCATTGATGTCAACTTTGTTCAGGACAATCAATCTATGTCTACAAAAGGTGTTTTACGTGGTTTGCATTTCCAAAAGCAGTATCCTCAATGCAAATTAGTGCGTGCAGTGCGTGGTACTGTATTTGATGTTGCTGTTGACTTAAGAAGTGATTCTAATACATATGGTAAGTGGTATGGTGTTACACTATCTGCTGAAAACAAGAAGCAGTTCCTCGTTCCAGAAGGATTTGCTCATGGTTTCCTTGTACTTAGTGATGAAGCAGAGTTCTGCTATAAGGTAAATGACTTCTGGCATCCTAATGATGAAGGCGGAATGGCTTGGAATGACCCTGAAATTGGCATTGAATGGCCACAAGTGATGGGCGAATATAAGGGTAACGCAAGTGCAGAAGGCTATGTATTAGAAGATGGTACAGCACTTAATTTAAGTGATAAAGACCAAAAGTGGTTAGGACTGAAGGATACTTTTAAGTTTTAAAGTTCAAAAAGGAGAGCAAATATTGAATAATAACGAAGTATTAGTAAATGCGGGTGGGGTGAAAAAAAGAAAGTATAAAGTATAGTTCATATAAAGAACTACACGCTCTTTTGAAAAAAAAAGAAGAATTATCCGAATACATGGTTTGATATTATAAGCCACAATCAAAGGCTTTATAATTTGAACTTCATAAAGTTGCTTAGATCATGCGAATATCTTCGTGCAAAGACAATATATTCAAAAAATCCTATTTGGAAAGTTTTATATTTATTCTACAGAACGAGAAAAAATCGTTTTGGGCTAATTCTTGGAGTAGATATTTCAGAAAGAGTTTTTGATGAAGGACTAGTTGTTCACCATAATGGAAACGTAGTTGATAAGGGAAGTAGCAAGGTAGAAAAAAATTGGCAGTTGTATGGAGGTAATTGTGTTGGAAATTAAGGAAAATAAATGAGTTAAAGAATTGTCCTTAAAATTGGTAATAATGTTGATATAGGCATGGGCGCTAAAGTACTTGGTGGAATTTCAATTGCTGATGATATAAAAACTGGAGCAAATGCAATCGTTACAAAATTTTTTAATGAACCAGGAATAACGATTGTAGGAACACCGGTCCACAAGCTGGAAAGAAAATGGTATAAGTATACGAGTATTGCTGAAAATAAGATATTGCAATGAAGTGCGAAATGATCTTAAACCTTTAGACAATTGCAGTCCGCAAGAGACATTTTGGTTCTTTAAGTATTTTAACAAAAAACACAAGTAGATGTTGTGAATATAAGTACACCAAAATGGATTAAAAAATTGAAAATATAATCAATTTTATTTGAAAATGCCACCAATATTTGAAATTGATATTTCTTCATTTCACCAGGTGAGTTCTTCAGGCATGATTCATAGACTTTCACAGTATTCGGGCAAGGCTTTTGATTATATGCTGTATCATTCAAGTTCACAGATAGATTATTCTAAGGAAGAATTTCCATGGCTTGTGGATAAATCAAAATTTGTTTACTTGGTGTAGATTATGAACATTGGAAGAATAAACCTTATCCTAGTATTAATAAAAAAATTCTTACATTGTCTGCGTAGGGTATAGAAAGCGCGAATGGGACACACTTTTAGAAGTATATGATAAAGCTAATACTAGAGAAGATTTTGAATACCCATAATCTGCTGGAAACAATCTTTTTAATCTTTGCTTGTTTTTTCTAATGCTATTTAAAACAGCCTTATTAAAAACGTATTTATATCATACCTCTGGTTTGTGGGTATTCAAAGAGAAGATTTCTATTTAATAGGAAATCCAAATATTAAGAGCAAAAATTCTAAGGTTAAAATATTACCATTTATTCCTATCGATGTACTAATGACCGATATTGTTAATTCAAAATTTTCAGTTATACCACTTGATGATTTTAATTATTCATTTGCACAGCTTACATTATTTCAGCAAATGGTACTTTGGATTCCGATTCTTGTGGCGGATGTTCCAGCAATCAAAGATTATGCAAATGAAAGTAAGGGTGTAGAGACTTATATTTCATATAATGTGAATAGTTTGAAAGAAAAACTAATTTTTATGTCAGACAAATTTAGTGACATATTAACACGAATGGGAGAAATTAATATTGAAGCTATAAAATCTACATTGAGCGAACAGGATATGGCAAATAAAATAGAGAAAGTTTGTACTGATTTTCTGAAATAAGGAATAATTATAAAAAAGATAGTATTAAAAAAATTCAAACCACTAAAGTATTTACTTTCTAACGAGCATGCAGATTTATTGTGTAGAAGTTGGTGCTTTCATTCGTTGGGTTATACTGTTTTTGGATATACAGGATATTCAGTGAATAAAGAACGCTTGTGTTATATGGATAAGATAGTTGTTGGAAATAACGTTATGATTGGAGCAGTTACAATCATATTAGCCAGAGTAACAATTGGGGATAATGTTATAATCGTTGCAGATAATATTGTTTCTAAGGATATCCCATCTAGGACGGTAGTGGATTGTATACCTGCAAAGATTTTTGGTTCATTTGATGATCTCGCTGAAACAAGCTCTAATCAATGTCATTTAAGTTGTGAGGAAGAGATCAAAGATTTTTCTGGAGGTAAAAAATGAGTATGAAAATACCTAAAATACAATATATTATATTGTTTTTCATGATGATTTTAGATTTGGAATTCTTAAATCTTGTAGATACAGCTAGATTCAATATACTAGGAATATATTATTCGGATCTTGTTTTTATTTTTTGCTTTTTGATTTTTGTGGCTGAGTTACTTTGTTCTGGCCCTAGAATAAAAATTAACGCATCATTAGCTATCATTTCTTCTTTTTTGATGATAGCCTGTTTTTCGGCAAAGTCTGCACAATTATCATATAATCAATCTTTTTTTGCAGGCATGGCGGCACAACGTGAGTGGCTATCATGGATTCTATTAATATATCCTATATATAATTGGGTTAAAAACAAAAAAATAACAGTAGAAGGTATACAAAAGTGCATGAAATATGTTTGTCGTGTTTATGCAATGATTTGTATATTGCAGTTTTTTTTATATAATCATGTAAACTTTACATATGTAATGACAAACAGTCGTTATGGTGGTGCAAGACTATACTTTAATACAGCATATTTTTCAATAATGATATGTATAATTATTGATGAATTTTTTAATAAAAATATAACGAGAAAAAAGAAATTTTTGGATTTAATAGAACTTGTTGCTTACTTCTTTGTTATTGCTGTTATTACAAAAGGTAGAATGGCTACAATTGCACTTGTTGCATCAATAGTGATTTTTTTGACTTTTAGAAAAAGTATTAGCTTGCCTAAAAAACTATTAGTTATTTTTTGTGTTGCTGTCTGCGTTGCAATATTTACATGTTCTACCATGGGACAAGATATTTTAAATTCTATTAATGGTGTTTCATCTACGACAGATACTTTAGGTGTTAGAGATGCAGCTAGATCATACTATATAGACAAAACATTCAGTTCTACTAGGACGCTATTTTTGGGTTATGGTGTTCCTAATATACATAATCAGACTGCAATGAAAATCTCGAATCCACTGTGGCAAAGCATGGGTGATGCGAGATTCTATTTGAGTGACGTAGGTATAGTTGGAATTTTCTTTCAATATGGATTATTAGGCATTTCACTATTAATAGGACTAACATTTTTTATGTTGAAAAAATTTGCATCTATATATAAGAAGCAAGGTAAAACTCAGTATTTACAATATTTAGTTTTAGACATTATTACATGGGCTTCGTTAACTCCTACACTGTTTAGTACTAGTATTTTAGGTGTAATATTGTTGACAATAGCTTTTATTGAGAAAAACTATCATACTTCTATAAAAAATAAGGATATGGTGTAAGGTGATATATGAAAAAACAAGAATTTAAGATACATTCAATTCAGTACAATTTTATAATGAATATTATATTGAAAATGTCTGCTTTTGTCTTTCCGTTGATATCTTTTCCATATGTATCAAGAGTATTAGGAGCATCTGGAAACGGGAAGATTGCATTTGCAGCTTCAGTAGTAAATTATTTTTCGCTTTTTGCATTATTAGGGATTCCATCATATGGCGTGAAAGCTTGTGCTCAAGTTAGAGATAACAAAGAAAAATTAAGCACAGTTGTACAAGAACTATTAGTAATCAATTTTTGTTCTATGGCTGTATCATATATTGTGTTTATTGGTATGATGCTTATAGTTCCAGAATTGAGGAATCAACAAGTATTATTGTGGATCAATTCTATAAGTATTTTTTTAAGTTCGATTGGAGTGGAATGGTTTTATCAAGCAATAGAACAATATGATTATATAACATTTAGAAATATAGCATTTAAATTCATATCAATCATATTAATGTTTGTTTTTGTGAAAAAACCAACGGATTATATTATTTATGCAGGCATAACTATAGTTGGAACATATGGATCAAATATCTTAAACGTACTTAGATTACCTCGATATATTTCATTGAAGAAAACCAAAAAATATTCATTAGTAAGACATATTGCACCTATTATTGCACTATTTTTATATAATGCAGCAACAACGATATATACTAATTTGGATACTGTTATGCTTGGTATGATGACGAATGACAATCAAGTTGGATATTATAATGCAGCAGTTAAAATTAAAGGAATACTGGCAAGTGTTGTTACTGCGATGTCAGCGGTACTATTACCGAGAGTCTCATATTATTTGAGTAATGGTAATAGAGAAGATTTTTTTAGAATAATTAAAAAAACATTTCAATTTGTATTGATTATTTCTATACCATTAGCAGTATTTTTTGTTCTTGCTGCAAATCCTACAATTACAATTCTAGCAGGTGAACAATATTTGTCTTCTATTGTTCCAATGCAGATTATTACTCCTGCTATTATTTTTATAGGGATTGGTAGTATCACAGCTTGGCAGATGCTAATACCATTGGGTATGGAAAATGTTACTGTAGTGGGTGCAGTAGTTGGTGCATTGGTAGATTTGATTTTAAACTTTCTTTTGATTCCAAGATTCGGTGCTTCCGGAGCTGCAATTGGTACATTGATTGCTGAAGTCTCTGTTGTGTGTGTTCATTTTTTTGCTTTAAGAAATGAATTAAAGCATATTACATTTAGTAAGGAATTGATAAAAATCATTATTTCCGCGCTAATATCGAGTTTGATATTTGTACTTTTGGACAAGTTGCTTTTTGAAGGATATGTTTTAATTAGATTATCTATTTTAGCTGTAAGTTATTTTATTTGCTACTATTTGTTTTTGTTGATTGTAAAAGAAAAAATCACTATAGAATATACAAAAAAAATAATTACACGTTTTTCCAAATGAAATAATAGCTAAAATTTTGTTTATTTAAAGGAGGATAGTTATATATGAATTGTGTAATGGTAATATTGAATTATAATGATAGTAGGCGTGCATTAAAACTTGCAGAAACATGTAAAGAATATTCGACGATAGATAAGGTCGTTATTGTTGATAATAAAAGTACTGATGACTCTATAGATTACTTGACTGAAAATTTATCAAGTGATATTGATCTGTGTAAATCAGTTCATAATAAAGGATTTGCAGCAGGAAATAATGTTGGGGCAAAATATGTAGTAAATAAATATGCACCTAAAAGTTTGTTGTTTGCGAATACTGATACAATTTTTGTTAATGACGATATTATAGCGTGTCAAGAAGCACTTGATGATAATGACAAACTGGGATTAGTTTCTATGAGAATGAAGGATATTCATGGTAATGAAGAAAGAGCAGCGTGGAAATATAAATCATTTAAGGAATATCTACTATCATCTTTTTGGGTTTATATGCATCGAACATATAAAAATGATAGATATCAGTATAATGATAACGCTGTAGTCCAAATTGTCGATATGGTGCGAGGAAGCTTTATGATGTTTCGTACAGAAGCGCTTTGCAAAGCAGATTATTTTGATGAGGGGACATTCTTATATTATGAGGAAGAATGTATTTCCTATAGATTAAAGAAGCAGAATTATTCTGTTGGGATAATTACGAACCATTTTTACATTCATAATCACATTTCAACAAAAGGAAATAATATAAAGATGAAAAAGATTATGGATGCTTCGTTGTTATATTTTTTGAAAAAGTATTATAGCATCGGTCCAATTAAGACTGGAATGTTTAAACTTGCATCAAAGTATTCTAATCTCGAAAATCATATAATTCAAAGAATAAAAAGTCAAAGAAAGTAGAGGTATACGTATAATGAAGGTTGGATTTATTTCAGAGTTTGATGTTGAAAATAAAAAAGCATGGAGTGGAACAATAAATTTTTTGTATGAAACTCTATCTAAAGAATATGAATTATATCCGATAGTTATTAAACCATCATTTACTCAAAAAGTGTTTAAAAAGATTACAAAAATTATCGGGGGGGGAATGAAGATTATTCTTTTATAGATCAATGGATGAATCGAAATGCAATTAATAAAAAAGTAAAGGCTGCTATAGATGATGGAGTAGAATGTTTCTTTGCCCCAGCTGCTTCAACCGTACTTGGTGTTTCCACTATCTCACAGGAATATAAAGTTGTGTATTTGAGTGATGCGACATATCATATTATGTTAGGCTATTATTATGAGGGTGGTTCAAAGAAGAATATTGAACGACATAATTGTGCTGAAAAAAATAGCTTGATGAGAGCAAATACGGTAATTTTGTCAAGTAATTGGGCTAAAAATGATGCAATTAATTATTATGGTATTTCAGAAGATAAGATAAAAGTTCTTTTGAATACCCATAATCTACAGGTAACGATTTAAGAGAAGTGTGGAGCAGAAAT
>OLNT01000676.1_pt1 | contig 20995 bp, 19 predicted proteins | sample 1672641 | NCBI WGS metagenome assembly OLNT01 (sample SAMEA3136708, study PRJEB25190) | human gut metagenome
ATAACGTTGATCATGATCAGATATAAGTGAATATATGCTGATTGCATTTGTAGGTCTCCTCCCATTCGAAATCCTTAAGGTTTATGGTAATTCTCTGTATATTTCTACTTTCCAATAACCGCTCCTTGCTGATCCATGTCTTGTTAGCATTCCATATCCTTTTAGTTTCTTAATATTACTCTCTATACTTCGACTTGAAACCCCTATTTGTTCTGCTATTTTTCTAGCTGAACATTGATTATCCTCAGATAAAATTTCAAGAATCTGTTTTTGAATATCAGTTATTCTACCATTTTTTATTTCTATCTGATCTTTCTCCGATTTTTCTCCGAACTTTCTCCGAATCTTTTCTGATTTTTCTCTAATTTTTCTTCATTTTTTCTCTCGAGTTCATCAATGCTATCATTTTGTGGATTATCATATGAATAATCTTCATTTAATGGCACAATAATCCTAAATACATCCCCTTCTACAAATTCTGGTTCTTCTCCTGAATAATATTTCGAATATTTAAATATATTTCTCACTCCTGAACCTAATCGATCTGACCATCCTATATTTCTAAAAAATGAAGCAATAATAGGATTCTTTGGATTTGGTTCCATATTATCAGGTGTAATAATTCCATCTCCTGATGACCGATTCGCATTTTCTGTATACATCCTATCTTTTTCTATTACAAATTTAGCTGTATATGAACTCGTAAATTCTCTATGAATCAATGTATTTGCAATCATTTCCCAATAACATAACTGCTGCCAGATTATATCCACTTTCTCCTGTTGCTCTGTCCTTTCCATATAATCCCGCACTTCTCAATAATTCCTCATCACTCATACTTTCCCAACTATGCACACCTTCTATATTATTTGTTGCCATTTTTCTAATTCGTGGCAATAAATCTAATCTAAAATCTTCCAGTGAAATATAAGGATAAATCTGTTTCTCTGTAAACCTATTCTGTTTTCTAATATACATCATTGCAAGTTGGGCTGTTGCAGTAACTTTTACATCTGCATCATCTACTCTGTCATAAACTTCCTTTTTGAAACTGTGTACTTCTGCGCTGACTGGTATATGAATATGAATGATCGTTTTTCCTTCATACTTTATAATTTCTGGTGATAGATATATGGTTGGAGTAAACATATTGGGATTACTGATAATCTTTATAAAATTTTTTACCATATCTCCTGCTGCATTTTCAGGAACTCCACAAACAGTCCCATCGTCTTCTACTCCAAGGTAAATATCTCCACCAAAACGATTCAGAAAGGAACATACACTTTGATATACATCATTTTCTATTCGGTTGCTGCATCTTTTAAATTCTACTGCTATTGTTTCACCTATCTGCAATATGGTTCTTAATTTTTCTTGATCCATAGTGTGTATTCACCTCTCCCTTTATTATTTGTTGACATAAAATATACCAAATGTTAATATATTAATAAAGAAAGGTGCTACCGATGACGGTTCGCCTGATGATTAATAAGTTATAAAAATAACCGCTTAACTTTCCAGGCTAGGGCGGTTATTTTTCTGTCTTGGCATTATGCTTTCCACGTACTAGAACTCCCCGTAGGAAGCAAACCGCCATTCACGTCAATGTGAAGTAACACCTGATGTATATTTAACAAATAGTTTTATTAGAATCAATATATTTACGTGGTATTCTCTTTATTTATAAGTTTATTTTTCAAAAGCACATCTTAAGTGCTACATCGAATTCTTAAGGTCTCTGGGACCTTAATTTAAACACGAACCTTCGGGACTTAAGAATATCCTTTTTATAATCGCATCAATATTTCTTTTATTTTATCTCTTATTCTTTCTTGATAAACCATTTGCTCCAATTCATTATATATTTTATTAAAATTTCTTTGTTCTACCATAACCGCTATATGATTAGGCTTTTCTCTCTTGCATAAACATATTGCAGCATCTGATACTTCTGAAATATTACATATTCTTTCAATCTCTTCTCTCAATAGTTTTTCTGAATAATTTCCCTGTTTTTTACACATTTTCAACCAACTGAAAATTACATTCATTAACTCTACATTTGTAAAATATTTTGCATCCTGTGGCATTGGGTATTCTTTTATTAATTTCATCTTTGTATGATACAATACTAAAAAATCATTCAACATATATGGCATAAATTTTGAAGTATTGCCACCTATTCGATAATTATATATAATATCTGGAACAATAACTAATTTTTTTGTAAGTGGTAAACATCTTAAAGTAACGCTTAGATCATCCCCCATAAATTTAACTTTTACTGGAAATTTCATAGCTTTACTAATTAATTCTGTCTTATATAATTTAGCCACTAAATTAACTGGATAATCAGATATTCCAAAACAACTAATATACAATTTTTCTAAAATATCTTTTGTATTATACTCTTGAGGTTCTTCGATTTTAAAACATGGATTTTGATATTTATTATTGAATTTTATTCCTTTCCAATATTTTCTCATATTGGCACATACACAATCTGCATCATATTTTTTTGCAAACTTATGCAGCTTTTCTAGTGCATTTTTTTCTACAAAATCATCAGCATCTGAAAAAAATATATACTCTGTCTTTTGTGCTTCCAGATTTAATACCCCATCCTTACGTGCTTTTACCGATCCTTCATTTTCTTTATGTATAACAAGGATTCTACTATCTATCTTTGCCATCTGATCACATATTTCCCCACTTCTATCCTGTGATCCATCATCTACTAAAATCAATTTAAAATCTTGCAATGTTTGATTCTGAAAAGATTTGATACACTTTCGTATATATTTTTCTGCATTATAAACAGGAATAACAATAGCTATCTTATTCTGTTGATTTATCATTGTATTATTCATGCATGTCACCTCTTAATTTTTCTTAATCACAGAATTAATAATATTATCCAAATAACTCTTCGCAATTCTTCTTGATTCTTTTTCAATTACACTAGTTACAACAAAAAACATTATCAGTATAATAATACTTACCCATATTCCATTTATAATTAACCCAACAATCGTATTTACATTTAATGACATCTTTGTAAAAAAAGCAACAATTATAATAAATAGAATTGTATTCGTAAACCATCTACGATATGTAGGCCATGCACTTCGCTTCAATATTTTTCTATTGGCAAATATAATAATATCATTTGCTCTATAAAACACTGCAACAATGGTTCCCATAAGCACTCCATATATTCCAAATTTAAATACACATACAAAAGAAACAACTAAATTCAACACAGTCTCTAAAATTGCTCTCCACTGAGTATCTTTAAAAGCACCTGCGAATCCAATAATATTATTTGATGACACTCTTCCATAACTTAATAATTGATAAATTAAAAATAATATAGGTAACTTTTTATCTATATAATTAATATCTGCACCATTTGTATACAATTTCATAAATGGTAAAATAAAAATTGTCGCTATTGCAAATAATGAAAATACAATTGCCAAATAATATGTTTCAAATGCATCCTGAATTTCTAAATATCTTTTCCTGTCAATATGAAAAATCTGTCCTAACGCAGACTGCACACTATTTGAAATAATACTTATTATATTATCCAACATTCCATATATCGTTGCATACATTGAATAAACACTTACTGTCTTTAATCCGCACACAAATGTTAAAATCAGAACATCTGTATGACTGAATACTAACGATGATATTTGATGTACAAATACTGCTGATCTTTGTGATATTGCTTCAAAATTTGGTTTCACAGAAAGATCTATCCACTTATAATTTTTTTTCATATATCCGCTTACATACAACATTTTTATTAAATTAAATACCAAGTACGTTGTTTGTACCGCAATAATACTTCTTCCATGAAGTAATAGAAAAATTCTGGTAGCATCTGTAGCTACGGAGGTCACTGTTCCAAGATTCGTAGTTACATAATTACGATTATCTACCCGTAATAGCATATTATACTTTCCCTGAACCAAATAACTTATCACACTTCCAGATCCCTGTAAGACTATAACTCCAAAACATACACCATATGGTATCGTTGTATTTAACAATAACGGATACACTGCTCCTAATACCAGCACACAAATTCCATATATTACCCCAATTTTTTTATAGTAATAATTTGTTGCTGATAAAATTCTATTTGCCGCATTATAATCCTTTTTTCCAATTGGTGCATATAAAGCAACAACAGATGCATCCCCTATTCCAACTTCTAATAAAGCCAGATATACATACACCTGACGTATGGATGCTAATAAACCATTTATTTCAGATCCGTAATTTACAATAAACAATCTTGGAATAATTATTGCTACTGCTGCTGTTACAATATTCCCTACTATTCCCCATATTAAGTTATTAATACTATTTCTTTGTCTTGACACTTTTTTCACCTTAATCCGTTTGCTTTAACCCAATTGTTTTATCTATCTCTCCCATGCGATATTTTTATTCAATGCAACCATTTCCTGCCTATTTCCTGCTAATATTTTATTTGAAACATTTTTAGATACTGTTGTATTGGCAGCTATCACACAACCATCCTTTAATTCCACACCTTTTAATATGACACTGTTCACTCCAACCCACACATGATCTCCGATTATCACTTCTTTTGATTTTATCTGTTTCTTATTTTCTTTGATTAATCTATGAAAATCACTGTCATATACAATTACATTACGTGCAAACATAACATCTTTTCCTATTTTTATTTTATGATCTATAATCATGGTACTTCCACTATTCATTGTAAAATACTCACTGGACAATATTCCTTTTCTTAAAATTTCTACCGTACAATTATAAGATATTTTACATCCTCCCTTAGAACTCCATATTGCATTACTCCTTAAACGAATTTTGGTCTCTTCTTTTGACTTTTTCAATCTGTCACAACCTACTTCTATATCTCCTCTTGCAAGAATAATTTTTGTATTAGACCCTAAGTCGACAATAGCTCCTTTATACGGAATAATCTTACTCCCATCCATACGGATAACTTTTTTACAAAAATAGTTCAAATAAAAAAAACTAAATTTATCTACTGTTCTTAAAAATTTGATATATCCCAACATCCTTTTAATAATCATTTTTGTCCTTTCTCAAAATGATTCAACAATTTTATCCACTGTTCATCATTTTGTCCACCCTCTGCATTTATATAATATAAACTTGCTTCTCCTGTCCCATATATTGTTATGGGAAAAGCTCTCCATGGAAATTCTGCTGTTATCTTTGTCCCTTTTCTATGAGCCATAAATGTCAACCATAAATCATCTGCATATGGACATAATTCTTTTATTAATTTCTTATTAAAAACTTCCTTGCTTAATGAATTTGATGGATATAAAGATCCGCTTCCAGTAAAAATTTGAATCTGATCTGAATGTATAAATTTTTCTTCTGATTTTGGGTTTCTCCACTCAGATGGTTTAGAATCAAAAGAAGGTGTAATAACTTGCCCCGTCATTGTGCAAATATCCTTCGGATATTTTTCATGCAATTTAAGCAGTCTTTCAATCATATCTTTTGGATAAAACATATCATCATCTGTTAAAATTACTAAATCATTCTTATATTCCTGCAGCACGTAGAAATATTTTTTATGACTTTTCAAGTCATCGCAAAAACGAATTGTTAATCCTCTTTTTTGCAATGCTTTCAGTTCTTCTGGTAATTCTTCAATTTCTTTAAATTGTGAATCTGCCAACCATAAAATCACTTCATCAGGTTTTACTGTTTGTTGCAACAACGTTTCTATTGTAATCCAAACTACATTGATTCTTTTAGGATAAGATGTTAATGATACTATAATTTTTTCTTTTCTTTTTTTTGTATTGATTCCCAACTTTTTATTTTGAGAATTACAATCTTTTATATACTTTTTTTTCACAATTATATTATAATACCATTCAATTCGCCCTAAGATACGCATAATCATCTTACTTGGTGCTTTTTGCGTTTCTTTATTCTTCTTTTCTTTTCGTTTTATTTTAAAATATATGTCATATATCATTTTATACATACAAAGTATACTCCTTATATACGTAATAATCGTCTTACAAGAAAATTACTATATTTAAACCATAACATCCACTCTTTTTTTGTTGCTGTGCCATCTTTTCTTAATTTTTTAAAATATCTTTGAATTAATATCCTATTTTTAGTATCTACTGCATTTCCAAAGCACAATCTGGCATAATAATGTTTCACCAATTTAATATAATTTTCTGATTTTTTATCTGATATCTTTTTCAATGTTTGTACAACTATTTCTTCATAGTTTTCTAACTGTCGAATAATTTTTTCACTTGTATTTTTACTATGTGAATGACTGTTATCTCGTACATAATATCTATATACTCCTTCATTCACATATCCCGGAATTTCATAATACCAAACTAGTGGTATAAGTAATTGAGCATTCTGCCCACCTCTTCCAGTATATATATCTCCATTTTTCAAAATTCTTTCTATAGCTGATACTCTTACAACATATCCCGTAAAAAACATATTCTTTGCATATAATACATTTTCTAGGAACTGTTCTTTGCTTATTAAACTTCTTTCTTCCAATACCTGCAATACTTTTTTCGATTCATCATCCTTAATAAATTCTACATTTCCATAACAAAATGCATATTCTTTATGTGACTCTAAAAACTGTACTCTTGTTTCAATAAAATTCTCTGAAATCTCATCATCTGAGTCCATCCATAAAAGGTATTCTCCCTTAATCATCTTTAAACCTGTATTCAAAGCTGCTGCTTGTCCTTGATTCTCTTGTTTTAAATAAATTAATTCTTTTCCCCCCTTATTTAATTTATCTTTATATTCCAATACAATCTCTTCTGTATGATCATTAGACCCATCATTCACAAGAATCAATAACAAATTATCATATGTCTGTCCCAATATTGATTCTAAAAATCGGACAATATATTTTTCTCCATTATAACAAGGTACTACAATACTAACCTTTGCTTCCATTTTGTCCTCCTTATTTTTTTACTACTTTCCCTTTAATTTTCCAGTATAATATTATAATTTCTGGATTTATGCAAAACAATGTCAAAAACCTTTTATTTTCATCTGAATATCTCTGACTGGCATACCCTTTTTGATAAATTTCTCTAAATCTTTCTTTTATATCTTTCATTGCCTTTTTATTTTTAAGTATATCTCTCACTCTAGAATATTCCCATATTAATGAATGTAAATATTCATCATACGCAATATGCACTAAATCATTGTATCCACACTCTTTAAAAAAGAAAATCCTTTGCTTTAATGCTTCTAAATAGTCTATTTTTCCAATATGAAATTCTTTATGCATAATACTGTCTTTACCTTCAAAATAATAAAACATTTTTTGTGGCACAACGACTATTTTCTTACAACGTTGTAAAATTCTATGTGTAACATAAATATCTTCAAATATTTTTCCATCTGGATATAAAATATCTTTAAATAATTCTTTTTTATACAGCTTTCCCCACGGAGCCACATATTGTAATGCATTATGATTATTTACATATATTCTTTCCAGTGCTTGTCTATTATTAATAATCTCTGGTAAAATTTTTTCTGAAATTGTAAAAGAATAATTTTCCTCGCTTCCATTCTCAAAATCACATAGTGCTAGGTCTGCATTAGTCAATAAAATTTCATTATACAATTTCTCAATTGTACACTCTGTCATATAATCATCACTGTCAATCATTATTACGTATTCTCCTGACATGGAACTTATCCCTGTATTTCGAGCCTTACTGACGCCACCATTTTCCTGACAAATTATTCTTATCCGTGAATCTTTCGCATAGAATTTTTCACATATATTCAAACTCTTATCCGTAGATCCATCATTTATTATAATTATCTCTAAGTTCTTATAGCTTTGTTTTATAATTGATTTTAAACATCTTTCTACACTTTTTTCTGCATTATATACTGGTACAATTACACTAATTAGATCCATTTTAATCTCCAAGTTTCATATCTATTACTTTTCCTAATTTATTTACATCTGCAATAACTTCTGGAATTCTATCTTTTAATATTTCTTTTATTTTTTCTTCATTCTTTAAAATCCATAGAAATGCTTGGTACAAGTCTTCTTCATTTAATAAATCCTGTATAGAAATCACATAGTTTTCGTCTGATCCAAATAAATCGGTCGCAATTCCTCTCGATTTGATTGAATATCCTAATACTAATGTTGGTACAAATGTGGAATATGCTGCTATTGTTGCATGCGTTCTCGCCCCAATAAAAAAACGACATCTGGAAATATACCCTTTTAACTGCATACAATTGCAATCTTCTATCATTATAACTCTTTCGTTATCTTTAAACTCATTGTACAATTTTTTCAAAATTGTTCTATCATCATTACTTTCCCATACTACATGCGGAATTAATGCAACAGCACAATTCGTTGTATCCAAAATGTTTTGTATTAAATTTTTAAAATTAGAATATACAATTCCCTTTTTCTTTTCTCTGTTTTCAACTAAAGGGCTAACATTGATGCCTATCGTATTTTTATCAATAAAACCTTTTGGCAATGTTACTTGTTCCACTGGTAATATAAATGCAGAATCCGGAGTTAATCCAATATTTTTTAACCCTGCCTTTTTTAGTAGCTCATATGTAAGAGATTCTCTTGCCGAAATATAAGTATATTTTTTCATATCTTCAATAAATCTCTGATCTTTAAATAATGATTCATTTAATGAACATCCTATTAAAGCGGTTTTACAATTCTGTCTGCATATTAATTCGTGTAAATAAATAAACTTGGGATAATCCTCGTAACAATAAATATCTCCACCTATTGAAATTACTTTATCCTCTTTTTTTATATCTTTAATACTTTTTCTATATGGTAGAATATCCATCAAAAAATAATTTCCGGATTTTTTTAGTTCTAAATAGGCTTTTCCAAAAGCTCCACTAAATTTTGAATATGTTTGCGCTGCTGATCCAATCTCTAAAACTTCTTGAAGATTATATTTAAAATCTTCCTGTGGCATCTCAGATAATACTATTTTCTTTCTATTTTTTTCTATAATAGAAGATACTGTACGTGCTAATGCTTCACATCCATGATTCGCACTTCCTCCATGGTTATATAAATAGATTTCCCCCATATTATATCTCTCCTTTTATTCTCCATTTCTTTTTCAAATTATCTTTAATCTTCAAAATAAAATATAATAACTTCACATTACCTTTTTTATATAAATCCAAAATTATCTTCATAAAAATATTTTCATAAACATCTGCTTGGATATTATATTCTTTTAACCGTTCTACTGCATTTACAAAATTAGTTTGCGATAATTTCGCATTCATTAATAAAATAGTATATATATATCCTGAAATTATTTTGTTATAAATTTTTTGCTCATATTGTCCAAATGACTGATATCGTTGTAGAAATTTTTTTGTTTCATTTTGAATTTCAATTTGTTTATAAAAATCTATTTTTTCATCCTTCATTGATATTGCAGAATTATCCGTATCTTGTTCATAAAAATATTCTGCCACATTAACAAATTGTACTTTATTGATCAAATTATATATTTTCAAAAAAAAATCGTAATCTTCTGCTAAATTTATACTCTTATCAAACTCTATTTTTCCTTGTTCTATAATAGATCTTTTTACTAACTTTGATGAAACAAATCCGTATATCCCTGTCCTTATCTGTTCTTTATAAAAACTTAATGCAATTTCTCTAATCTCCAGATTTCCAGATAATGTAGGGACTATTTCCTTTATTTTGCTTCCATTTGCATCCACCATTTGCAATCCACCAATTACCATTTCTGATTCTGGAATATACAAATGCTTTAAATAATTTTCTGAAACTGTATCATCACCATCTATAAATGTTATGTATTCGCCTCTTGCCAATGACATTCCATAATTACGTGCTATAGATACTCCTTGATTTTTCGTATGATATACATGAATTCGTTCATCTGAAAACTGTTTGCATATTTCATAAGAATTATCTACAGAACCATCATCTATAATAATTAATTCCCAATCTTTAAACGTCTGTGAAATTACAGATTCTATTGCATTTTTTATATATTTTTCTTTATTATATACAGGCATTACAATTGATATTTTGCACATATTATTCTACCCTTTACTCTCTTTTTCTTACCATCCAAGTTACTATTGATGTATATCTGTGTTTCATAAATAATAGTTGTAATCTTAATTTCACTGACACTCTTGGCAATTTAAATCCGTGAAATATTGACTTTAATTGATCATCATTCAAAATTTTGCTAATTCTTTTTTTTGCATCCTTAAAATTTGAGGCATTAACGCCTTCCATTCCAATCGTATTGCATGCATAATAAATTAAATGTAATCTTATTTGCCTATTGAAATCGTATTCTTTTTTATTTATGAAAAAATCCCTCATATAGGTATTCATTCGCTTATAAACTTCCCAGGCTCCTGGTCTATAACTTGTTGTAATAGTTCCTTCATTTTGATAATAGTGATACAATCCTTTATTTTTTAAATATACAAAATTTTTCGCATAATATCCTACCATTGCGTTAAATAAATTATCCTCAGACCATCTTACATCTTCTGCAAATAAAATTTTATTTTTATCTAAAAATTTCTTTTTATAAATGCAATTCCACACTGATAAAATTGGTCCATAATCAACCGTTTCCCCCATAATAAGATTTGGATATATTTTCTCTATAACATCTTTCTTTTCATATAATCCTTCTTCTAAACTTTTAGATACCAATACTTTCTCTTTGTCATTTATAATCCTTATATAATCTGACATTAAGAAGTCTGCATTATATTTTTCTGCTGCTTCTACCATGCATTCGAACATATTCAATTCTACATCATCATCTGAATCTACAAAACCAATATATTTACCTTGTGCAATTTTTATTCCTGCATTTCTTGCACTACTTAATCCACCATTCTTTTTATGAATAACTTGTATACGATGGTCCATTTTGCTTAAATCATCACAAATTTTTCCACTTTGATCAGGACTCCCATCATCAACTAAAATTATTTCCATATCTTTTAAAGTTTGATTTACAAGACTCATAACACAACGTTTTAAATATTTTTCAACTTTATACACAGGTACAATTATGCTAATTATTACCATCTTACTCTCCCGCCTTATTTTTCTATTAAAGAATATATTTTTTTTATTTCTTTTTTATTTGAATAATCATTGTTATATGTATTCTTTATTAATTTACGTTCTAATTTGGAATCTTTTATTATCTTTGAAATTTCATCTGCACAGCTTTTGTTATCCTGTGATACTATCATTCCATCATAACCATTTTTCAACTGACTTTCAGCAGTTAAATAATTAGCTATAATCACTGGTTTATGTAATGCCTGTGCTTCTATTACAGTAACTGCTTTCCCTTCAAACCTCGATGGTTGTATATACCAATCACATTTTTTTATATATGGATACGGATTTTCTATTTTCCCTAATAAAATAACTCTGTCTTCCATTCGAAATAATTTTATCTGCTTTCTAATTAACTCTTCGTCACTTCCAAATCCGATAATATACCATTTTATATTTATACCATTTTCAATAATCCTTTTACATATCTCGGGTACATTATCAAAGTTTTTTGCTTTACAAAATCTACCGATTGATAAAATTTTAATACAATCCTCTTCACTCATCACATTCTCTGGAATTTCTTTTTTTGACTCTATTCTCATAAAATCAACTGCTAATAAATTTTCCATATAAATAATTTTATCTTTCAAAGTCGGAAAACACTTTATAAACGACTCTTCACATGCTTTTGAAATTGCGATTATATTATCATATACTCCCCACATCTTTTTTTCCGATTTCCTATTTATTTTTACAAAAGAATAATCTGTATGTATCCACGCTATTTTTTTCTTTGCTTTGACTTTTTCCGACACAAAATAATGAGGTGTTAAAAAACTAATTGCCAAATCAAAAGTTTTATTCGGCTCGATTTCCGGCATACACCATTTTGTAAACTTATGACTATATTCAATTGCAACCTCACTAGATTCTCCATAACGATGAATTAAATTATATACTTTTGATGCACATTTCCCGAAAACTCTTGATGTTGCTATTAAAAAATGATGCTCTTTAATTACACTTGCAATCGGGCACGCTAACATCGTGTACTCCTCAATCGTTGGCAAAATATTTACTTCTTCAGGAATTAGATTCATTAATCCCCCCTCATGCCTAAATAAAAATAATGATACATCATACTTTTGATAATCAAATCCATTTAATAAGCCTAATAACGCTCTTTCTGCTCCCCCAATTTCCATAAAATGTGAAACTATTAAAACCTTTTTTTTCATTTTTCTTCTTCCACTTTAAGATTTTCTTGTAAAATGCTGTTGCAATCTATGCAACGGCTTAGTCATTTTGCTTCTTAAAACAGTTCCCTTACTCATCCACGTTTTCGCATACCAGTGAATCGAATACGTATTACTTGTACAATTTAATCTACCTGTTGGATCATCATATGGATTAAAATAATCTGTTGGATAAATTGTGCAATGTTCCATCTGCTGCAAACTTCCATCTAATTTTAATCCTAATTTCTTTACCGCTTTTGTATTCAATATAGGGCAGCCTATCATTCCTTTGGTTCCATCTAACAAATCATCATATTCTTTTAACATATCTTGTATCACCGGATTATGTGCCTCTGCCCCACATCCTTCTCCAGTATTAATATGCTCGTTATCTTCAAATCCAAAGTATGCCTTTTCATTTAATAGGTCATCTAATGGTTTAATAATTTCTACATCAGTATCCATATATATACCACCATATTTTTCCAATACATACAGTCGAATATAATCTGTTAAAAATGCATATTTCTTTTTTTCATAACACATTTTTGTATATGCATTCTGATCAATATTAAAATTAGATTCATTCCATTCGATAATTTCATAATCTGGACAATATCTCTTCCAACTGTTTATACATTTTTCTGCTTTCTTTGACATACTTCCTAATCCAAACCAACAATAATGTATTACTTTTGGTATCATTTTCTTTTCTCCCCTCATAAAATCTAAACACAAAAATTAACGTATCCTTCTGTTGCTTTTTCTCTTGGAATTATTATCCCTGGGCTTCCTACAACAATTGAATGTGATGGTACATTAAAGTTTACATAAGTATTTGGTGCTATCAAAACATCATTCCCTATTTCTATTTTTCCGACCACTGTACTATTAACGCCAATATATACATTATTTCCTATTTTGGGGGCTCCTAATTTCTTTCCTCTGTTTTCTTTTCCTATTGTAGCTCCCTTGTGTATGTTTATATTTTTTCCTAGTATACTTTCTTCATTAATCGTAATGTTATATGGATGTCCTAAATAAAATCCTTCTTCTATTTTTGCATTTCCAATTTCCAGCCCATATTTTCTAGAATATTTAAACAGAAATATTTTTGCAATTTTCCCTATAATTTTTTTATTTCGTTTTCTCCACCAATACATGTATCTAATATTATGTCTAAATAATATATTTAAATATGATTTAACATTTCTCTTAAATTTTTTACCTGTCATTCTGTAAAAATCACATAAAAACTTTTGATCCATAATTCAATTCCTTTTATTTTCTTGCCTTATGTTTAACCATCATTGTCAACACAACACCTAACGGACTACATAAAAAAGTCATAAATTTAGCTGGTGACTCTCTTATATACCATTTATCTTTTGCAATCTGACTGCTAGAACAATAATGAATGCAATCTACAATTTTTCTTTTTCTGCTTTCTGGATATCTCATGCAAATCTTTCTCCAAAAAGCAAATCCTTTTGGATTCTTCAAATATTGTTTCCACATTGTTCCACTGGAACCGTCTTCCTGATACTCCACATTACACAAAATCTGCGGCAATACAGCTAACTTATAATCCTGATCGATCAATCTGTATTTATATGCGAGTGCTACATATTTTTCTCCTTCAAACACCGGATAAGGGGGATATTTTTTAATAATATCCGTCCTGTATACCAACTTCTTATCACCTGCTCCACCCATAGCATAATATCCCATTAACGTAGTTTCTTTCATAGATTTTGGAAAACTCTTTCCTATGATTTTTCCATTCATGTCGGCATCTAATCCGATAATCCCTGCATAACCACTGTCTTTTACTTCATCCCATTTCTTCAAAATCTTGGCAACCCCATCTTTTGCCATACAATCATCTGAATCAATACAGACATTCAACTCCGTTGTAATATTTTCATAAGCCGTATTATGTGCTGTATGCATACCTCCATTTTCTTTGTATATATACTGAATCTCAAATCCATTATCTTTTTCCATCCAGCCTTTTACTAATTGTTCCGTATCATCTGTTGACCCATCATCTATGATCAACCAACAAAAATCTTTACATTTCTGATTGCACAAACTTTCATAGGTTCTTGGCAAGGTGTGTGCCCTGTTATATGCTGGTGTAAATACTGTTAAACGTATCATTCTGTCTCCCTGTATAATTTCAAATAATATTTCTGCAACTTTTCTGCATTCTTTCTGATATCATAACCACTTTGAATAACCAAAGGAGTAATATCTGTTCTTTTATAATCTGACTGCTTTAATATTTCATCTACCCATGCTGATTCATTTTCCTGAAGACTTTTTACATGAATCAAATCTGATATTTTACATTCTAATGGTACCTGATCAGAAATAATACAAGGCAACCCTGCACTTTGTGCTTCAATTAAGGTAACTGGAAGCCCTTCATATAATGATGGAAATACAAAAACATCCATCGCCTGCAAAATATTATATACATCATCTCTCATTCCTAAGAATTTTATATCTTCCTGCAGATTCTTTTCTTTTACCAGATTCTCTATCTTTCCTCTACCATCTCCATCTCCCACTAACAACAATTTTACGTTTGTATTTTTTTGTTTTAATCGATCAAAAATCGCAATTAAAAATCTATGATTTTTGGGAGGGTTGAATCTACCAACATGTCCTATCACCAGACTATCTCCTAATCCTAATTTTTCTCGATATGTCGTTCTGATTTCTTCTGAATATTGATATTGTTTTGTATCAATCGCATTATTTAAAATGTTAAATTTTAATCCATTAAACATCCACTCTCCAGCTTCTTCTCCGCAAGCAAAAAGTTTTGTTGCATATTGTGGTATCATTCGCTTCATCCATAGTTTTAATGGATATTTAAAATCTTTATCCTGACTTTTGCTATGTGCATGCGCAATTCTTACTGGAACCCCATTTTTCTTTGCATATTTAAGCGGAATTCCCGCCATACAATCTAAATGAGAATGTACAATCTTATATTCTTTATGCTGTTGAAAAAACTCATCTAATTTTTTTAAATAATGATAATCCCATGGATTCAATCGTGGCATATGATAAATCTTTCCACCTAATTTTAAAATCTCATCATCATAATCTGCCTCAAAATCGCGATGAACTAAAAAATCAAATTGTACTTTACTGCGATCAATTTGTCGATAATAATTCATTAGCATTGTTTCCAATCCGCCGCGCCCCATATATGTTACAACATGTAAAATTCGTATTGGTTTCATATTTCCCCTTCTTTTAAAACATTGCGTATGTCATATGCATCTGATAATAATAGAATAATAAATAAAAACCGATTAATCCTATGTAAACTAACTTCTTCGATCTTTCTGTAAATAAATTTTCAATCTCCCATGGCAATAAAATATAATTATAGAGAGAAAAATAAATAGGTAGTCTTCCTATGAAAATTCCACTAGTAAACATCGATACTGCATATAACCCCGTTGATATAATTGACATATTAACACATAAATTAATTAATTTGTTATCTTCAATCCATATAATTTTTCGTCCTATATAAGATAAAATTGTTGGTACCGCATAAACTAGAACTCTTAATGGATTAGTTCCATTATCCTGAAATTCCTTCCAGTCGCTCACTACATTCTTATATTGTGTATCCGACAATGCTGTATCCAAAATATTGGTAAATCTTCCAATAAATATAACAACAACTAATGCCGCTAAAATAAAAAATATTGTCTTTTTGTTCCATGCTCTTCCTTTCGCAATTATTGCAAAAGGAATTAATATCAATGCACTTTGATGCATCGTAGACGCAATCAATATTAAAAGCACAAACTTAGTAGTTTTGTTATTTAACAAAAACTCAATTCCAATAAAACACAGTACAACTGCTGTAAATTGTCGAATACCATTATACATCCATGATATGTAATCACTCGATGCCAAAAACAAAAAAATGCTAATTGCATAATTACTAGAATATTTACGGAATACGTAAATTAAGCAAAGTCCTTGTCCTAATGCCAACATCAAAAAATATCGTACTGTACTATTTCCGACAATAATTTTTATGATTGATGATAACAAATAAAATCCTTTATCTTTCTTAACCGTTGACATATAACTTGCAATTCCACTAATTGTATGAGCCATTTTTTTAAATTCCATCTCATATGCCCCTGTATCACCAATATGCCCTCTTGTCCCAACCATCCAAATCACCGGTAAAAACACCAAAAATGCCCACAAAAACCGATATCTATATTCAGTTTTTCCACATATATTCTCTGGCTGTTGCATGCCTTCCTGACTGAATATCACAGCAGCAATTCCTATCCATACTAATATCAATACATATCTTGATGTCATCTTTATATCGTCTCCTAGCTTAATATTGCTTTTACTGTCTTCTCCACTACCTTATCTTTATCAAACTGTGCTTGCATTTTCCTGCGTCCATTTTTACCCATTTCTTCTCGTTCTTTTTTGGTTAATTCAATAAATTGGTGCATCTTGCGGTATAAACTTTTTGCACTTTTAACTTTGCATAAATAACCATTGATTCCTTCATCAACCGCTTCTTTACATCCTGGAATGTATGTTGTGATCAGAGCTCTTCCTGTGGAAGCTGCTTCTAATAATACGTTGGACATTCCTTCATGATAGGATGGAAGTACAATGCAATGTGCCTTCTCATAAAATGGGCGTACTTCATTCTGGAATCCATAGAATCGAATGATTCCTTCTTGCTCCAGATGTTCTACTTTTTCTTTGTATTCATCTTCAAAGAATCCTACCATACCAATTTCAATCTTGTCATGATAGATTTCTTTTAATTTCTTAGATGCCCTGAATAATTCGTCAACACCTTTTTCTTTCATGATTCTTCCTACAAATAAAAACCGAATTGGGTCTTCTTCGGTGTATGGACGATATCTATAATATTTAAGATTCACTCCTGCACCTTTGAGCAGTACTTGTTTGTCTCTGGATATAATCTTTCTCTTTCTAAATTCTTCTGCATTTGCTATATTTTCAAAGAATACTTTCTTCACACGGAAGAATGCTACTTTATACAGAAGTGTCACAAAGCTTGCAAGTCCTTTTTTCTGAAATGCTGTTCCTAGTCCTTGTACATTACAGCAGTATGGAATTTTCTTTAATCCACATAAAAATCCTGCATAAATGTTTGGTTTAATGGAAAATGTGATCACTTGATCTGGTTTTTCTTCTTTTAACATCTTCGCATAAACTTTGATCAATTTCAAATCAGTCACTGGATTGATTCCTCTGCGGTCGATTGGTGTTTCAATGCATTTGCATCCCATCTCCTGAAAATCTTCTTCATGTCCAACATATGGCATACTGATCACAACTTCATGTGTTTCCATTAATTTTTGTATCAGTTCTCTTCGAAACTGATACAGCATATAAGAGTGATTTGTGCAGATTAAGATTTTTGGGCGTTCTTTACTAGCTGCCGCTTCCATAGCTCCCGTTCCGCCTTCTACAACACCTTCACTTTTTAATACAGAGCTGACAGTTCCAAGTACGCATTTAACATCCAACCAAAAGCTGATATTCTGTGCATAATATCCATCTAATTTTGCTTTCACTGGAATCTCTAATTCATCTCTTCCATGAATCTGCGCCCATCCTGAAATTCCTGGTTTCACATCATTTGCTCCGTATTTGTCACGTTCTTCGATCAGATCGTACTGATTCCAAAGTGCAGGACGTGGTCCGATGATTGTCATATCACCTTTTAACAAAACATTATGTAAGATCTGTGGCAGTTCATCTAAACTTGTTTTTCTTAAAAATTTTCCCATTCTTGTAATAAATGCATCTGGGTCTTGTAATAAATGAGTTGGCACATCTTTTGGTGTATCTGTTCTCATAGTACGGAACTTATAAATATAAAAATGTGTCTTATGGATTCCTACTCTTTTTTGCTTAAAATATACTGGACCTTTGGAGTCTAATTTGATCAGGATTGCAATTAACAAAAATAGCGGCCATATGATCAACATTGCTGCCCCGCATAATAAGATGTCCAATCCTCTTTTTATCACTCTTTGATACATATATGTTTCCCCTTTTAATTATTTATCTGCTGAATTGTATATTCTGGCACAAGTTTCTTTACAACTTGTCGGATATTTTCATCTTCTGAGAAGGTTGCTTTCTCAAGTTCTTTCATCTTCTCATCGAATTCAGCTTCATCAATCTTGATTGGTTGTCCAATAAAAATACGTTTGTTTGCCGTCTCTTTCTTGTTATCGTCATCAATCAACAGTTCTTCGTATAACTTTTCTCCCGGTCGAAGTCCTGTGAACTTAATCTCAATATCTTCTCCTGGTACTAATCCAGATAATCGGATCATATTTTCTGCAAGGTCTAAAATCTTTACCGGTTCTCCCATATCCAGGATAAAGATTTCCCCTCCTTGAGCATACGCTCCTGCCTGCAGAACCAAACTGACTGCTTCTGGAATAGTCATAAAATAACGAATAATATCTGGATGGGTTACTGTTACCGGCCCTCCTTCTCTAATCTGCTGTTTAAATAATGGCACAACACTTCCATTACTTCCTAATACATTTCCAAATCGGACAGCGACATATTCTGTCTTGGAACGTTGATTGTAGGTCTGAATGACCATCTCACAGATTCGTTTAGAAGCTCCCATAATATTAGTAGGTCTGACTGCTTTGTCTGTAGAAATCAATACCATACGCTTAACACCCGAACGATTGGCTTCAGATGCAACATTCATTGTTCCAAATACGTTATTCTTAATTGCTTCACATGGACTATATTCCATCAATGGCACATGCTTATGTGCTGCTGCATGGAATACTAAGTCTGGTTTATATTGCTCGAAAATCTCACGGATTTTTCTTCGATTCTGGACAGAAACAATCAATACGATAACATCTAATTCTGGATGTTTTCTTCCTAATTCCATCTGCAATTCATAGGCTGCATTTTCATAATTATCAATAATGATCAATTGTTTCGGCTGATCATCTGCAATCTGTCTGCACAGCTCGCTTCCGATTGATCCTCCACCTCCAGTCACCATAACTTTCTGGTCCTTAACATAAGACATGATGGATTCTAAATCTGTGCGTACTGCTTCTCTTCCTAGTAAGTCTTCAATCTGCACATCTCGAAGCATGGACACTTTGACATCACAGTTAATCAGTTGGTAAATTCCTGGAAGTGTACTCATCTTACAACCTGTTTGCTGACAAATATTAATGATATTCTTCCTCTCGTGTGGCTTCAATGTTGGAATTGCAAGTACAATCTCTTGAATTCCAAATCTTACAACACTTTGTGTAATCTTTCGCCTTCCTCCAACAACTGGAACCCCGTGAATAAAAGTTCCCCATTTCTTTGGATCATCATCAATCACACAGACAATCTCTTTCTCTACAAACTTGCTATTCTTAAATTCTTGCAGAATAATGCTTCCTGCTTCTCCAGCTCCGATCAACATCACTGGAATTGCCTGTTTACCAATCGCCTGCAATGGAATCCTTCTTCCCCCTCGTAGAATTCGGATCATCATTCTCGGAAATACAGCAGCAATTCCAAGCCATCCAATATACAATACAATAAAACTTCTTGGAATCGGCCATGCCAACATATGAATCCCTATAAACTGAAATACACTGGAGATCAATACTGCTTTCACGACATTAAAAAAATCCATAATGCTTGCAAAACTCCAAAGAGTTGAATACATTCTATATGCTGCAAAAATACAAATGCTGCAAAATGTATTCAATACTGCATAATGGACTAACGTGTCAATAAACAATGGCTCAATTGTATGAATTCTGAATTCAAAACGTGTTAAAATTGCTAAAAATGCTGCCAGCTGAATAGCAATGATATCAAACAATACCAATTCTATCGCTAGCCTTTTTCTGTTTACATAACTCTTTAACTTCATAATTTATTTATAATCCTTCAATATATTTTATTATAAAATTTATTATATAAATTAATTTGAATATTATGTTAATTTAATTGTGAAATTTTGTATAAATAATTGCTATATAAGTTATTTTAAGTAATACAGTTTAATATCATAAGAAGTGTTATTCTATAGTTATTGTTCCTTTAGAACTATCTGTATTAGAAATAGTAATAGTGTTATCATTTAATGTAAAATCATGATTTTCAGTATCAAGAAGTAATTTACATTGAGCAACTGTTGCATTTCCTAGTTTCTTTAAGCTATCTTTTTCAATAGGTAAATTATCCCCTTGAAGATCAGAACCTATAGTTTCATTTTCATTTTTAGTAGTAGATTTATATTTTACTGATTCATATGCAGTAACAATTGATTTTGCTTCATTTAAAATGCTTACCTTTTTAGCTTGAGTAATATAGTTACCAAATCTAGGAATAAATGCGGCTGAAAGTATTGCAATAATAGCCATGACAGCTACAAGCTCAATTAAGGTAAATCCCTTCTTTTTGTTTTTTAAATTTGAGTTGATTTTAAAAAAGTTAATTATTGTTTTCATTACACATCTCCTTTAAATAAAAAATTTAA